>CXWL01122130.1_pt1 | contig 24197 bp, 18 predicted proteins | sample 590931 | NCBI WGS metagenome assembly CXWL01 (sample SAMEA3498368, study PRJEB10139) | groundwater metagenome | biome: water well; material: biofilm material | place: Germany | collected 2015-04-27
GCCGACATACTGCGCCGCATGTCCATCATTGACGAAACGGGGGGGAAGAAGATACGCATGGCGCATCTGGCCATAGTCGGCAGCCACAAGGTAAACGGGGTGGCGCAAATTCACACCGAATTGATGAGGCAGACCATTTTTGCCGATTTTGACCATTTCTATCCGGGCAAGATCGTCAACATGACCAACGGCATCACACCGCGCCGCTGGCTGAACCAGGCCAACCCGCGCCTGGCGGAGCTGGTTTCTTCGCGCATCGGACGTGACTGGGTCAAGGATCTGAGCCAGTTGAAGCGGCTGGCCCCATTCGCCGAAGATGCTTCTTTCCGCAAGGAATTTGCCGCAGTCAAACGTGCCAACAAGGAAAGTTTTGTTGCACTGTTAAGGCAAAAAGCCGGTATTGATGTCAGCGTGGATTCGCTGTTCGACGTGCAGATCAAGCGCATCCACGAATACAAAAGGCAGTTGCTCAATCTGTTGCATGTGGTGACGCTGTACAACCGCATCCGCCACAACCCTGCAGCAGACTATGTACCGCGCACGGTTATTTTCGGCGGCAAGGCGGCGCCGGGTTACGTCAGGGCCAAGCTTATCGTCAAGCTTATCAACGATGTCGCCGATGTCGTCAACAATGACCCGCAGGTGGCGAATCGCCTGAAAGTGGTGTTCGTACCCAATTACGACGTGTCAACCGCCGAGAGCATGATTCCGGCGGCAGACCTTTCCGAGCAGATTTCAACTGCCGGCACGGAAGCGTCTGGCACGGGAAACATGAAGCTGGCATTGAATGGTGCGCTGACCATCGGCACACTGGATGGCGCCAACATTGAGATTGGCAACGAAGTGGGAAGTGAAAATATTTTTATTTTCGGGTTCACCGCAGCGGAAGTCGCCAGGGTGAAGGCCGACGGTTACCGGCCTTGGGACTTCTACCATGCCAATGCCGAATTGAGGGAGGTGCTCGACATGATAGGATCGGGCTTTTTTTCGCCAGGAGAACCGGATCGCTTCAAGCCCATTGTGGACTCGCTGTTACAGCATGGCGACCATTACTTGCTGCTTGCGGATTACGCCTCTTATGTGGCCTGCCAGAAAGAAGTGGAGCTGGCATACCGCGACCAGGATCTGTGGGTGAGGAAAGCGATTCTCAATGTCGCCAACATGGGGAAATTTTCCAGCGACCGGACCATCATGCAGTATGCCGAACAAATTTGGGATGCGAAGCCGGTGGCACCCGCTGCCTGACAGGCGATTTAGAAAACAATCCGGCAGGTCCGGCCAGCAAGCACGGTTAGCCCGGATATTTCATGAGTTCGCGTGATGATCGCACAGGGTTTTGTTTGATGTAGCGCGCGTAGCGGGCGCCATGTTTTGTGAAGGAGCGGTGTAGTTATTTATACACCCGACGGAACAAAATCTCGCATAGCAAACAAAAGACAAGCGAGGGCGCGCGCAAGCTCATGAAATATCCGGACTCTACTCCCACTCCTCGGGCTTGCCCACGCCATACCCCTTCACCCCGTCCACGCGGAGGCTTTTGAGCATGTCCCACTCCTCGCGGGTTTCCACCGATTCGGCGATGACATAAATGCCGTGACCGTGGGCAAACTTGACCAGTGAGTCAACGAAAAACTGGCTGTCCTTGTTTTCATGGATGCATCGGGTATAGCTGCCATCCATTTTGATGTAGTCGAGCTTGAGCTTATCCAGGTAGTTGAAGGATTTGAACCCCCTGCCAACTTGGTCAAGGCCGGTCTTGGCACCGGTTTTTGCGACTTGCTCCACCCATCCGCGCAACGCATCAAGATTGTCCGTAGCGCCGTATTCCACCAACTCGAAGGCAATGCGCGACGCCGCGCTTGCGTGCTTGTGGAGTGTGTCGCATAGCCAGGCCACAAAGCCGCTGTCCTGGATAGATAACGGAAACAAATTCACTGCCATGACAACATCGGCGTTTTCAGGGCGCCTGAGGCGAACCAGGGTTTCGGCCACGACACTTTTATCAATGTCCAGGGTGAGGTGGTGGTGTTTTGCCATCGGGATGAGGACATTGGCCGGAATCAACTTGCCATCATTGCTGCGAATCCGCAGCAATGCTTCATGGTGAAGAATTTTTGTATCGTCCTTGCAGGACAGGCATGGCTGCCGGTGCAGGACTATGCTGCGCTCAGACAGCGCGCCGCGCAATATTTCCATCCAGTAGGATGCCGGGTGGGAGCCGATTTCGCCAGATGTCTTGCTGTCGCTCATGTGAACCGAATTTGGCCCCTTGACCTGGGCCATTCTAAGAGCCATATCGGCCTCTGACAGCAATTGTCCGGCTGTTTGTCCGTTGTGGATTGCAATCCCGATGTGACCAATATTGCCTGTGTCGGTTAAGCCCCGTTCCTGAAGGCTACCGAAGGATGAACCCAGTTTTTCGGCGATGGCGATGGCATCTTCTTCGGTGATATATTGGGCCACAATGGCAAAATTGGCGCCGCTGAGGCGTGCGGAAAGATACTGGAGGTTGGGCATTCCCTTGCAGGTTTTTTCGATCAGCGCGCCACACCCTTTCAGCAGTTCGTCGCCAGCACGGTAGCCTTTGCGTTCGTTAAAGTTCTTGAACCCGTCGAGTTCGATAAAAAGCAGCGCGCTAGTAGTAGATGACAAGGTGCGCGCTTTGGTCATCTGGTTCAGTTGCATGTCGAAATATTGCCGGTTGGCGAGGCCGGTAAGCGTGTCAACGTAAGTGCTGGCGCGCAGGCGCTCCATGGCATCCGCCTGTTCTTCAAACATCGCCTTGACTTTCACGGACATCAGGTTCATGGCGCTGACGACATTGCGCAGTTCAATTGTCCGTGGTATCTGGTTTTGTACGGGGTAATCGCGGTCGCAGATTGCCTTGGCCTGCGCTTCCACCGCGCGCAACGGAAGCAGCACGCGGCGCAGGGCGGTAATGCCCAGCAGCAAGGCCAAACCGGTAAATCCGAGGAACCACCAGCAGGCGTCCACGCTGCCGTTCCATAACGTGGCATAGGCATAGCCCGGGTTGGCGCTGATATGGATCTTGCCCGCCTGTTTCCAGCCAGCCGTTATCAGCGCCTCGCCACGGGGCGTTTCGAGGGAAACCCAGTTGATGAACCAGGCGGGAACCCCTTTTATGACAACGGGCTGTATGCGCTCGATAATGGCCTTCCCGCCGACATCGGTTATCACGACCTCTTTGTAATAGCCGCTGTCGGAGATGGCATTGACCATACTCTCGACGGTGGCCATATCGCCTTTTGCCATGTGCGGCGACAGCGACATGCCGAGGGATGTCGCCGTGTCCTGGGAGATGCTGCGCAACTGGTTGTTGAGGTAGGTGCGGGTGTTATGGACGTTGATGGCCGCCGATCCGGCAAACAGGAGGGCGAGCAATGTGGCGATCACGATAATCAGTTGGCGCAGGAGGGTCATGGTGCTTTCCTTAAAATTGGGCGTTATTCCTTGGATCAGTCAAATTCCTTGCCCATGCGGGCATTCATTTCATTCCACAGGTTGGCGTTGCCGGAAGCGGTAGTGCGTCCGGCGCTGCGTTCCTTGGCAAGCCATAATCCGTCGCCATTGAAACTGTATACGGGAATCAGGTCATCGCGCTCGCTGCCCGGCTTGATCTCGGGATCCATGTTGTCGAGCACCAGCGGCATGGAGTCAGGCGAGGAATAGTAGGCCAACACCATGTGGGCCTGATTGGCCGGGGTAAGATTCGCGGCCTTGACGTAGGTGAGGTGCAAATAATCCATGCGGACTCCCAGAGCCAGCAGCGTAAAATATTTTCCGATCGCATAGTCTTCCGCGCTTCCCCCGTTGCTTGCCAGCATTTCAACCGGTGTGGCCCAGTATTTGGGCTTGCCCCAGTTTTCCATGGAGGATATAAAAGGGACATGGTTGAAGAAGTTGTTGACCAGTTTCAGCTTTTCCGCCTCGGTTTTTGTCTGGTTGCTTGCGATCAGCTTGATCCAGGCGGCAAGCCTCCGGCGCGCGTCATGGCCGAATTTTGCTTCGGCGCTTGCGATGACTTTTTCCGTAAGATGGACGGTACTGTCGGCCGCAGTTGGAGCGCGGACAACAAACAGCAGAACCAGGCCGAGAATTGGCCAAGGCAGGAAACGGTGGGTTTTCATGAGGGCGATCGCACTGCTCCTTCGCGGCGTGGAGCGCCAGACAGCATACCGATGCTGACGGGTTCGCAACGATAAATCCGGATTTTTCTTAAAGTCATGAATGCGCCAGGTAGTGGTTGATCAGGCCGTTGGTTGAAGCATCGTGCGAAGTTGCAAGCTGTTTTCCCTGGAGTTCCGGCAGCAATTTGCCGGCGAGTTGCTTGCCGAATTCAACACCCCACTGGTCAAACGAATTGATATTCCACACTATGCCCTGCACAAACACCTTGTGTTCGTATAGCGCGATCAGCATTCCAAGCATGTGCGGATCGAGCCGGTCAAACAATAGCGTGTTGGTCGGGCGGTTGCCCGGAAACACCTTGTACGGCAGCAGTGATTCCAGCGCCGCGCCGCCGAGCCCTTGCGCCACGAGTTCGGTGCGGGCTTCCCCTGCGGTTTTGCCCAGCATCAAGGCCTCGGTCTGGGCGAAGCAGTTGGACAGCAGCATGGCATGATGTTCGCCTATCGGGTTATGGCTGATGACCGGCGCGAGGAAGTCGGCGGGAATCATGCGCGTGCCTTGATGTATCAATTGGTAGAAGGAGTGTTGCCCGTTGGTGCCGGGTTCGCCCCATATCACCGCCTGGGTCGAATAATCAGCTTCTCGCCCTTCCCGGTCCACGCGCTTGCCATTACTTTCCATTTCCAGCTGCTGCAGGTAGGCGGGGAAATGTTGCAGGTATTGGTCGTAAGGCAGGACGGCATGCGAACCCACATCGAAGAAGCTGTCGTACCAAATACCCAGCATACCCAAGACCACCGGCATATTGCGCTCCAGTGGTGTTTCGCGGAAATGCCTGTCCATGGCATGGGCACCGGCGAGAAATTGTTCAAAATTGTCCATGCCGATGTAAAGCGCGACAGGCAAGCCTATCGCCGACCATATGGAGTAACGGCCACCGACCCAATCCCAGAACTCGAATACATTGTCCGGAGAAATGCCGAATTGGGATGTTGCGGCCAGGTTGGTCGAGATCGCCACAAAATGTTTGGAGACGGCATCTTCCGCACCCAGATGAGTAACCAGCCAAGCCCGCGCAGAGCGTGCATTGGTGAGGGTTTCCTGGGTGGTGAAGGTTTTTGAACTGATGATGAACAGCGTGGTTTCCGGATCCAGGCGTTTGAGCGTTTCCGCCAGATCCGTGGCATCCACATTGGCGACGAAATGCGCGTTCAGTTGTGCGCTGCCATAAGGCTTGAGCGCTTCGCAGGCCATCAGCGGCCCCAGGGCCGAGCCGCCGATGCCGATATTCACCACATCGCGAAATGGTTTGCCGGTATGCCCCCGCATCGAGCCGTTGCGGGCAGCATCGGAGAAGCGGCGCATGTGGCCCAGCATGCGATGCACATCCGGCATGACATTCTTCCCATCCACACAAATCGAAGTGCCGGGCGGGGCGCGCAATGCGGTGTGCAATACTGCCCGTTGCTCGCTGCTATTGATTTTCTCGCCGTTGAACATGCGCGCAATCCAGCCGTCCAGGTTTGACTGGCGCGCAAGTTTCATCAATAACGCAAGCGTTTCTTCCGTGATGAGATTNNGCCGGATCAGCATGGAACATTTCACGCAGGGTTTGCTTGTTGAGGGCTGTTTGATGGGCCGCCAATGCTTGCCAGGCAGCCGAGCGTGGTAAATTTGACATGGCGTATGCTCAATATTATTACTGGCTGTGTATCACCGTTAGACTTGCAGCACAGGTAGCTCCGGACGAAAACGCCGCCAGGCATCAGGTCCGGGTTATCCTCAGGCTTTCAGCTTCGCATCAATTTCGGCTTCGGCGGTTATCCAGTCCTGCATCTCATAGCCGCCGTTGAACCCGCGCCGCTCGGCAAGATAATATGAGGCAGTGGCAATCATCTGGTAGCGTTCTTCCGGTGTTACAACGGGCTTCTGTCCGTTGGTTCCTTTGGTTGCGGGAACCTTGGCTTTGGCCGCGCTGCTCTTGGCAGGCTGCGGCTTTTCAATCTTGGCGGCGACCGTTTTTTTGACCGTGGCGGGAGCAGTTTTTTTTGCGGCAGTTTTTGTTTTGGCCGCGGGTTTTTTAACTGCGGGCGTTGCCGCAACCTCTTTTTTTGCGGCTGGTTTTTTTGCTGTTGCGCCAACCGCAGTTTTGCCGGTGGTTTTTTTGCTGGTTGTAGTGCGTGATGTCACCATGGTGATCCTCCTTGATTAGGCTAACAATACGTTGCTACAAAGGTCATGCCGGAACTAGCAGAATTCCTGCCAGCGGCGGCAATTGTATCTCAGCGGAATAAGCCTGTCCCATCCAGGGCGTATGCTCGGCGTGAACATTGCCGGCATTGCCGAGGTTGCTGCCGCCGTAATAGCCCGAGTCGCTGTTGAAAATTTCCCGGTAGGCGCAATCGTATGGCAATCCGATGCGGTAGTTGTTGCGCGGCACGGGCGTGAAGTTGAATATGGCGACAACAATCTCGCCGTTACGCCCGCGTCGCATGAAGGAGAGCAGCGAGTGTGCGGCATCCTGGCAGTCTATCCAGGAAAAACCGGCTTGCTCGAAGTCCAGTTCGTGCAGCGCCCGAAGGTCGCGGTAGAGATGGTTCAGGTCATGCATCATGTTCTTGATGCCGCGATGCTGTTCAATTTCGAGCTGCCACCATTCGAGCTCCCATTTGGAAGCCCACTCGCGTCCCTGGGCGAACTCGTTGCCCATGAAGTTGAGTTTCTTGCCGGGGCTGGCCATTTGGTAAGCGAGCGTCAGGCGCAGGTTGGCAAATTTTTGCCAGGCATCGCCAGGCATCTTGGAGAGCAGTGAACCCTTGCCATGCACCACCTCATCGTGCGAGAAGGGCAGCATGAAGTTTTCGGTATAAGCGTAAAGCTGGCTGAAAGTAAGCTGGTTCAGGTGATAGCTGCGGTGGATGGGCTCAAGCTCCATAAAGTTGAGCGTGTCGTTCATCCAGCCCATGTTCCATTTCATGGAGAAGCCGAGTCCGCCGAGATAGACCGGACGCGAAACAGCGGGCCAGGAAGTGGATTCTTCGGCCAGAGTGAGGGCTCCCGGAAATTCGTCATGCACCATGATGTTCATCTCGCGCAGGAAATCAATGGCCTCCAGATTTTCGCGGCCACCGTATTTGTTCGGCAACCATTCGTTATGCTTGCGCGAGTAGTCGAGGTAAAGCATGGATGCCACGGCATCTACGCGCAGGCCGTCGAAGTGGAATTGCGACAGCCAGTAATGCGCGCTCGACAGCAGGAAGCTTTTTACCTCGTTGCGGCCAAAATTGAAAATGTGTGTGCCCCAGTCCTGGTGGAAGCCCAGGCGCGGATCTTCGTGCTCGTATAATGCGGTGCCGTCGAAGCGCGCCAGCGCAAATGCATCCTGCGGAAAATGCGCCGGCACCCAGTCCAGCAATACGCCGATTCCCGCCTGATGGCAGCAATCAATGAAGTAACACAAATCATCCGGTGAGCCGAAGCGGCTGGTTGCGGCAAAATAGCCCGTGCATTGGTAGCCCCACGACTCGTCCAGGGGGTGTTCCGAGACAGGCATCAATTCAACGTGGGTATAGCCCATGTCCCGGACGTAGGGAATAAGATGTTCGGCCAGTTCACGGTAGGTATAGAAGCTGCCATCCGGATGGCGTTTCCAGGAGCCGACATGGATTTCGTAGGCATTGAGCGGGGCATGGAGCCAATCCAGGCTGTTGCGCCGCGCTATCCATTCTTCATCCTGCCAGGCATGCGCGATTTCGATGCCGGCGCGTCCGGCAGTTCCGGGCCGCAGTTCGAAAGCGTTGGCGTAAGGGTCGGTCTTGGTCAGCAACTTACCCGTTACATTGTAAATCTCGAACTTGTACAGCGCACCCTGTTCAATACCCGGAATGAATAGCTCCCACACGCCGCTTGAGCCATGCACTGCCATCGGGTGGATGCGCCCATCCCATCGGTTGAATTCACCCACCACGCTGACCCGTTCGGCATTCGGCGCCCACACGGCGAAACGCATGCCGGAAACACCGTCAATCCGCATTGCGTGCGAGCCGAGTATGCGGTAGCCCTGATATAATTTTCCCTCGTTGAACAGATGCAGGTCAAAGCTGGAGATTTGCGGCGCAAACGCATAAGGGTCATGCGCCAAACGTTGTGCGCCATCTTCCGTGAAGCGAAGCTGGTAAGGGCGCGGAGGTTCATTGCTGCCATGCCACTCGAACAGGCCGTCAGGGTGGATGCGTTGCAGGGTTTCGCTCCCCTGCGCGGTTTCAAGGCTGACTTCGCTTGCGTGAGGATTGATTACCCGCACCACATAACCCCCTTTCCCAAGGTGGGGGCCGAGATAGGCGAATGGATCATGCAGGCGCCCTTGCAGAAGCAAACCTGCGCGCGGGTCAGTTTTTATACGAGAATTTTTTTTCATGAGTAGCGATTGATTATAACCACAATTTTGACAGGACTATAGCCGTAAATCTGATACAGTATACGGAACATTCTAACCTTGGTAACCGAATTATGCCGACTGAAGTGCAAGATAAAGCCCGTTTGGTGAGCTGGATGACAAAGAATACATACGCCATGGTGCTGGCAGGGGGGCGTGGCAGCCGCCTGCACCAATTGACGGACTGGCGGGCCAAACCGGCGGTGCCGTTCGGCGGGAAATTCCGCATCATTGATTTCGTGCTGTCGAACTGCGTCAATTCCGGCATCCGGCGCATCGGCGTGGCTACACAGTACAAGTCGCATAGCCTGATTCAGCATATCCAGCACGGCTGGAGTTTCCTGAACGGCAAATTTGGTGAGTTTATTGATGTGCTGCCTGCCCAGCAATGGGTGCAGGAATCCTGGTATCAGGGTACTGCGGATGCTGTGTTCCAGAACCTGGATATCCTGAACGAGTCCAAGCCGGATTACGTGCTGATACTGGCAGGCGACCATGTTTACAAGATGGATTACGGCAAGATGCTGGCTTGTCACGTGGAAAACCGGGCCGACCTGACGGTTGCCTGTATCGAGGTGCCTATCGAAGATGCCAGGGGGTTCGGCGTGATGGGCGTGGATGAGGAATCAAGGGTGGTGGATTTCAGCGAAAAACCGGAACATCCCGCGCCGATCCCCGGCAATCCAGGCATGGCGCTGGCCAGCATGGGCATTTACATATGTAATGCAGATTTCCTGTCCGAGCAGTTGGCGCGTGACGCGGCCGATCCGAATTCCAGCCATGATTTCGGCAAGGACATCATCCCGTTTCTGGTGTCATCAGACTACCGCGTGATCGCGCAGAATTTCAAGAACAGCTGCGTGACAATGGATGGCGGTGTGCCGTATTGGCGTGATGTGGGAACCATAGATTCATATTGGGAGGCGAACATGGAACTCACCAAGGTTACTCCTGACCTCAACATGTACGACAGAGAGTGGCCGATCTGGACCAACCAGGAGCAATTGCCCCCGGCAAAATTTGTGTTCGACGATGATGCCCGTCGCGGCCAGGCAATCGATTCGCTGGTGTCCGGCGGCTGCATCATCAGCGGCTCAACCGTACGCCGCTCGCTGCTGTACTCAAATGTGCGCGTGCATAGTTTCAGCAATATCGAAGACTCGGTGATACTGCCCAACGTTGATATAGCCCGCAATGCCACGCTCAAGCGCGTGGTGGTGGACAAGAACTGCATAATTCCGGAAGGCTTGACCGTCGGGGTGAACCCCGAGGAAGACAAAGAACGATTTTTTGTAACCGAAAAAGGTATCACGCTCATCACGCCTGAAATGCTGGGGCAGGATGTGCACGGAACCCGCTGACCATGACCGCGATCGGCCCGGATGCACGGGCTGCTTGCCGGCACAACAAGGTTTTTCATGACTAAACCCCTCGATCTGGTTTTTCTCTGGCATATGCACCAGCCGGACTACCGCGACCAAGCCAGCGGCGACTTCCTGTTGCCGTGGGTCTACCTGCACGCCATCAAGGATTACACCGACATGGCTTACCATCTGGAGCAGCACCCGCAAGTGAAGGCGGTGGTGAATTTCGTGCCGGTGTTGCTGGATCAACTTGAAGATTACGAACAGCAGTTTGCCAGCGGCCAGATACGCGACCCGCTGCTGCGGCTGCTGGCGCGAGAGAACCTCAACGACTTGAGTGAAGCCGAGCGCGACCTGGTGATGGAAAGCTGCTTCCGCAGCAACCACAAAAAAATGGTCGAGCCCTATCCCACCTACAAGCGATTGTACGACCTGTTCAAGGCTCTCGAAACCGGTGGCAACGCCGGGCTGGCCTATTTGTCAGGCCAATACATGGCCGACCTGCTGGTCTGGTATCACCTCGTGTGGTGCGGCGAAAGCGTGCGCCGCAAGCATGACATGGTCATACGGATGATGAGCAAGGACGGGGGGTATGATCATGCCGACCGCATGCGGTTGTTTCATCTGATAGGCCATCTCATTACCGGAATCATTCCGCGTTACCGCAAACTGGCCGAGAGCGGACAGATCGAGATTTCCGTCACGCCGCATTATCATCCCCTGGCGCCGCTGCTGATTGATTTGCAAAGCGCGCGCGAAAGCATGCCGGACTGCAGCCTGCCCCAATCGCAACGCTATCCCGGCGGAAGGGGGCGCGTGCAGGCGCACATGAAGTCCGCCAGTGAAAGCCACCATGCCCGTTTCGGCATCATCCCGCAAGGCATCTGGCCGGCGGAAGGCGCGGTTTCAACTGCGTTGCTGGAAGTGCTGGCCGAGCAGAAGTGCCGCTGGACCGCGAGCGGTCAATCCGTGCTGGCAAACAGCCTGCGCGCCGTAAATCCATCCCTGCCCGAGCACGTGCAATACCTCTATCGCCCCTATCGCCTGCAAGGCGCGGCGGGTGGCGTGTCCTGTTTTTTCCGTGATGATCATCTGTCTGACTTGATCGGTTTTGAATATTCCAGATGGTTTGGCAAGGATGCCGCATTACACTTCATCGCCCAGATCGAGGCGATTGCACAACAGGCTCCCGATGGGGAGACGCCGCTGGTAAGCGTCATCCTCGATGGCGAGAATGCATGGGAATACTACCCATACAACGGCTATCACTTTCTGGATGATCTGTACACGGCGTTGCAGGAACATCAGGGCATCCGCACTGCAACCTATGGTGGCTATCTGGACCGGTGCGATGCGCATGCCGGGCAGGGATTCACAAAAGAAGGGAAATTGCCGCGCCTGGTTGCAGGAAGCTGGGTGCTTGGAACTTTCTCCACCTGGATTGGCTCGCCCGACAAAAATCACGCATGGGATTTATTGTGTACGGCGAAACAAAGCTACGACATGGTCATGGCAGGCGGTCGGCTGCATGAGGCAGAACGGCAAGCAGCGGAAAAACAACTGGCCTCATGCGAAAGCTCCGACTGGTTCTGGTGGTTCGGTGACTACAATCCCTCGCATGCGGTGGAGAGTTTTGACCGCCTGTACCGCCACAACCTGATGCAACTTTATCGCTTGTTGAAGTTGCCTGTTCCGGTAAATCTGAACTACCCCATAAGCCATGGCGCCGGTGATCCGGAATCGGGCGGAACGATGCGTCGCGGCTCATGATGATCCTGGCATGTTAACGGATCGCGCCAGCGGCATATTGCTGCACCCGACTTCGCTGCCTGGCGCATTTGGTGCGGGCGTCTTTGGTTCGGACGCATGCAGGTTTATAGACTGGCTGGTACGCGCCGGCCAAACTTACTGGCAAGTTCTACCCCTGGGAGAAATCGGCCCGGGGAACTCACCGTACATGAGCAGCTCGGCTTTTGCCGGCAGCATTCTTCTGATTGACCTCGCTGAATTGGCCAGCCAAGGCTGGCTCAGCCACGAGGATCTGAAACCCCATCCCGAATTTCGCCCGGACCGGGTGGATTTCGCACTCAGACAGCCATTTCACATGGAACGGCTACGCCGCGCCGCCGGGAATTTTTTTGCGAATCGCCATGACAGCGTGTTCTGGCTATATGAAGAGTTTTGCAGTGCTGAAAGCGTGTGGCTGGAAGACTATGCGTTATTCATGACAATTGCCGAACGTGAACATTGGCGCGAATGGAACCGATGGCCGAAGAATCTTGCACACAGGGATCCGCAAGCGCTTCTCGGTGTAAAAATGGCATATCCCGATGAAATTGGCTTCTGGAAATTTTGCCAATGGTGCTTTGTGCGCCAATGGTCCAAGTTGAAACAATATGCCAACGAACGCGGGGTTCAAATTATCGGTGATGTGCCGATATTCGTGGCCTATCAAAGCGCTGACGTATGGGCGCACCAGGGACTGTTCGAACTGGATGCAAATGGGCGCCCAACTGTCGTTGCCGGTGTGCCGCCCGATTACTTCAGCGAGACCGGGCAGCTCTGGGGCAACCCGCTCTACCGCTGGGATGTCCACAGGGAGACCGGCTATGCGTGGTGGATAGCGCGCCTGCGGCACGCCCTGCAACTTGCCGATCTGGTGCGTATAGACCATTTCCGGGGTTTCGCCGCTTACTGGGAAATACCCGCAGATGCTCCCAACGCCATTGCCGGGAAATGGGAGCCAGGCCCCGGTGCAAGATTGTTTGAGGCGTTCGAAAAAACTTTCCCAAGCTTGCCCGTTATCGCCGAAGACCTCGGCTTGATCACCCCGGACGTATTGGAGCTTCGCGACAAATTCAAGCTGCCAGGCATGCGCATCCTGCAGTTTGCATTTGGCGATGGCGAAACCAACCATTTTTTGCCGCACCACTATGTGGGAAACACCGTCGCCTATACGGGAACACACGACAATGACACCACCGCCGGATGGTGGAACTCCGCGTCAGATCATGAAAAAACTTTTGCCCGGCAGTATCTTGGCACCGGCGGAGAGGCGATCAACTGGGTCATGATGCGCGCTCTTTCCAGTTCGGTGGCAAATATAGTCATCTTCCCCATGCAGGATGTACTTGGCCTGTCCAGCGAGCATCGCATGAACTTTCCCGGCAAACCGGATGGAAACTGGGAGTGGCGGTTTTCATGGGATCAGATCAAACCGGAGCATACGCGGGCTTTGGCGGAGATGACGGCGGAGAATAGTCGCAGTGTAGTGGTCTAGGGTGCAATGGAATTGTACCCTCCTGTCATCTCGAACGCGGGGAGAAGTCTTGAGAAGTAGGATGCGTGGTTGCCGGGGATAGCCCGGCGGCTAGCCACTTTTCTTGTCTTGCCAAGAAAAGTAACCCAAAGAAATCGCCCCCAATCCGCCACCTCTTCGAGGCTCCCTGCGTTGCTCGGCTGGTCAGGCTTCCTCATAAACTCGCACGATCCGCTACGCGGCCACGTGCTCAAACATATTCGTCAGACAACTCCTGACCAACCTGCGCTACTCGGTGGTGGATGAGGGGAAGAAAAACGAAATCAAAATCATTAGTTCACATGGAGGGCAACGGTGACAAGCGCCCCGTCTATGCCGACAGCACTTGCCGCTCAAAAGAACGGGAAGCAGATTTGGCGAAACAAAATATCACGAGCCAGATTTGCGAGAAAGGCAACCGTGGTCGCCCGCTCAACGAAGAACAGAAGGCCGCCAATCACGAGAAGTCCAGATCTCCTTCGTCTTTTGGTCAAGACTCAGAGAATCACTCCGACTGTCGCATAGGTCAAACCTCGGTGAGTCCCCCGGCATAGCCGGGGGTTTACCTCATTGAATAAACAATCCGGGATGAATCAGCCTACCAACACCTTTTGTGCAGCGGCAACTGCCACGCCGCGCTGGATCGGCGCTTTCATCCGTCCCAGCACGTCGTCCAGCGCGCCGAGGCACACCAGGATGTTGCGCGTGTTGCTGGCGTGGCCCATCAGGCCGAAACGCCATACCTTGCCCGCCATCACGCCGAGGCCGGCGCCGATTTCCAGTTGATAATCGGAAAGCAGAGCGGCGCGCAGGGCGGCATCGTCCACGCCATCGGGCACGGTAATGGCATTCAGTTGCGGCAGGCGCTCAGCTTCCGGCGTGACAAATTTCAATCCCATCGCTTCCAGGCCGGCGCGCAGGGCGAGATGGTTTTTCTGGTGGCGCGCCCATGCGTTTTCCAGCCCTTCTTCCTGCAACATCACCAGCGCCTCGTGCAAGCCGTACAGCGCGTTGACCGGCGCGGTGTGGTGATAGGCGCGCTTGGTGGCCGCGCCCCAGTAGCCCATCACCAAGTTGAGGTCCATAAACCAGCTTTGCACCTTGCTCTTGCGGCCTTTAATTTTTTCCTGCGCGCGCGCGCTGAAGCTGACCGGCGACAGGCCAGGCGTACACGACAGGCATTTCTGCGTGCCCGAATAGATGGCGTCAATATTCCATTCATCCACCTTGACGGGCGTACCGCCGAGCGAGGTGACCGCGTCCACAATGGCCAAGCAACCATATTTGTGGGCAATTGCCACCAGGGTCTTGGCGTCCGACAAGGCGCCGGTGGAAGTTTCCGCCTGCACAAAGGCGACGACTTTGGTGTCCGGATTGGCCTTGAGCGCGTCTTCCAGTTTTTGCGGATCAACCGCGCGCCCCCATTCGTCCTGCACCATCACCGCAACGCCGCCGCAACGCTCGACATTTTCTTTCATGCGCCCGCCGAATACGCCGTTCTGGCACACGATGACCTTGTCGCCGGGTTCAACCAGGTTCACGAAACAGGTTTCCATTCCGGCCGATCCGGGGGCGGAAACCGGCATGGTCAATTCATTCTGGGTTTGAAAGGCGTACTTCAGCAGTTCCTTCATTTCGTCCATCATCGCCACAAACATGGGATCCAGATGGCCGATGGTGGGACGCGACATGGCCGCCAGCACCCGTGGGCTGACATCCGAAGGACCGGGTCCCATCAGGATGCGTTGTGGGGGGTAGAATGATTTGATTGCCATGTTCTTGCCTTTCTGAATTTTTAAAGTTGGACTGAAAAAAACAAATGTTATTACCGTTCAACCCAAATAATCCATAGCCCGTCATTACCTGCGCAGGCGGGAATCCAGCAAGTGCAAATACACCCCGCGAAGCGGACAAAACCGCGATGTTACCCCGCTTCGCGGGAGATATTTAATCATCTGGATTCACGCCTGCACGGGAATGACGCAGTTTTGTGCTAATGGATTATCCGGGTTCAAAAATTACCGTATGCTAAATCCTGCGGGATTTTACGTTATTTGCCCCCGATTTGTCAGTCATGCGTTGCCTCGCACAGATACCCCAGAAGTTATAATGCGGTTGCAAGGGAACTAAACTGCCGCTGTTGGGGCTCCAGTGGCGGCCTGAGTCGTGAACGTTAAACATGAAAGGATAGCAAGATGAAGAAGGCAAGTTATTTACTGGCAGGATTGTTGCTCACCGGCGCATCGGCATTTGCCGCAGACACCGGTGCGGTAGTGGGCGGAGCCGTGGGTGCTGCTGCGGGCACCTTGATCGGAAAGAAAGTGGGCGGAGATAATGGCGCTGTTGTGGGAGCGGCGGTAGGTGCGGCAACCGGTGTGATCATAGGCGACCAGAGTAAAGCTCAGCCCCAGCCTGCTTCGCCGCAGGCAAAGCTTGCCAATAAGGGTGACGACGATCATGAGCGACATGATCGTGGCCGCCATTTGGGAGAGCAGAAAAACAAGCATAAACATAGCCGCAGCGATAAAAGCGGCGATGGAAAACACAAGCACTAGCCACCCCATTAAGTTGCCAAAAAAACGGCAACCAAGTGGCTATGGCGTTAATTCAGCGAGGTAAACCACCGGCTATGCCGGGGGACTCACCGAGTGACCTATGCGACGGTCGGAGTGATTGGGTGTCATTCCCGTCTCTGCAACGCAAACACTTCGGCTGACCCCATTCGAATTAGTGAAAAAAGATTTCCAGTTTTTCGTTTGTTTTTGTCATGAAGGCATCTCGGTTGCCTCTTGTATTTTAAGGAAGCGCTGAACAAGCCACCCGTTCGTGGAGAGATTGTCGAGCCATGAGCGGAGGGCGACTAACAATCAATGCGTTAGCTTGCCGACCCTTCGGCAGGCTCAGGGCGAACGGACTTATTCAGTGTTTCCCTAACGCCCGTAAATAGAGGTGCCCTATAGCCCACTGTTTCGTAGGTGATTCCATGCGCCCTACATACCTTCGCTCGCCCGGCTCAGGCGCCCACACCAGCCTGATGCGCCTGTTCATCCGCGAAGTAACTGGATCTGACCATCGGCCCGCACGCGGCATGTAAAAAGCCCATGTCTTGCGCGGCCCGCTCAAACATCCTGAAGATGTCCGGGTGGGCGTAGCGCAGCACCGGCAGGTGGCCTTCCGAGGGTTGCAGGTATTGCCCCAGCGTGAGCATCTCCACGTCGTGCGCGCGCAAGTCGCGCATCACTTGCAGCACCTCTTCATCGGTTTCCCCCAGCCCCAGCATCAGGCCGGACTTGGTCATCATCTGCGGGAAGCGCGCCTTGAATTCCTTGAGCAGCCTCAGCGAGTGCGCATAGTCCGCGCCGGGGCGCGCCAGCGGATACAGGCGCGGCACGGTTTCCAGGTTGTGGTTGAGCACATCGGGCAAATCATTGGCAAGCGCATCCAGCGCGGCTTCCAGGCGGCCCCGAAAATCCGGCACCAGCGTTTCCAGCCTGGTGCCCGGGCTGCTGGCGCGGATGGCCCCGAGGCAATCGGCAAAGTGCTGTGCGCCGCCATCGCGCAGGTCGTCGCGATCTACGCTGGTGATGACCGCGTAGTTCAGCTTGAGCAGCGCGATGGATAGCGCCAGTTGCGCCGGTTCGCTGGCATCAGGCGGCAGCGGCTTGCCGTGTGCCACGTCGCAAAACGGGCAGCGGCGGGTGCATACATCGCCGAGTATCATGAAGGTAGCCGTACCCTTGCCGAAGCATTCACCGATGTTGGGGCAGGAGGCTTCCTCGCACACGGTGTGCAGGTTGTGTTCGCGCAGCAGGCGTTTGACATCGTGATAGCCCTGCCCGCTGCCGGATTTAACCCGTATCCATTCCGGCTTGCGCAGGCGCTGTTGCAGCGGGACGATCTTGATCGGGTTGCGCGCGGTTTTGGAATGCCCTGTCTGTTTTTCAATGGTGTCCATAGCTCGGGTTAATTTGTTTCAGGTAAGTAGCGGCAAGCTGTAAAATGATTTCGCAGGATACCCTTATTTGCAAAAACTTTCATGACCGAAACACCAGCGGAACTCACCGGAAAGCTGTCCTCAGCCGTCGAGAAGATGCCTGCTTTTCCCAAGAGCGTACAGCGCATCCTGGAAATTACGCGCGACATCAATTGCCAGCCCAAAGAGCTGGTCAACGTCATCGAAAAAGACCCGGTGATGACGATGAAATTGCTGCGTATCCTCAATTCCGCCTACTACAGCTTTCCCAAGCAAATTACCTCGGTGGGCCAGTCAGTCGTTTACCTGGGGGCTAACACCATCAAAAATATGGCCTTGTCTTTCGCCGCCATAGGGGTGCTGCCGCAACAGAACGCCGCCGGATTTGATATCCAGCGCTACCTCGTTCATTCCCTCACCACAGCCAGCCTGGCCCGCATGCTGTGCCAGAGATTCGGCAATGACGACACCGACCACAATGACTGTTATATCGCGGGGCTGCTGCATGATTTCGGCAAGGTGGTGTTCGCCCAGTTCATGCCGGATGAATTCAGGAAAGCGCTCGCCACGAGCGAGAGCCAGGCTATTTTGCTGCATGACGCCGAGCGGCAAATCATCGGCGTGGATCATTCCATTGCGGGAGCCATGCTGGCGGAAAAATGGAAGTTTCCGGCGACGATCACCGACACTATCCGCCATCACCATGACGGCATCTCCCCGGGCAGCACGGTGCAAAGCTGCCTTTTTGTGGCCAACCAGATCAGCAAAAAACTATCACCTGCACCTGGCAACAGTGAAAGCCTCCTGATCGAAGAGATTCCTCCCGCGCTGTCCGGCCGCTTCGGCGGCGGCATGGATGACATCATTGCGCGCCTTGGCGACCTCTCGAAAATTGTGGAAGAATCCAATGCATTCACAATGAGCAGCAAGGAGCCCGCAGCATGAAAGTGAAATTCTGGGGGGTGCGCGGGTCAATCCCATCGCCCGGCCCGAAAACCATGCGCTACGGCGGTAATACCACCTGCATTGAAGTGCGCGCCGATGACGACACGCTCATCATTCTGGACGGCGGCACCGGCATCTTTCCGCTGGCGCAATCACTGCTCAGGGAGTTGCCGGTCAACGCGCATATTTTCAGCACGCACAGCCATTGGGATCACATTCAGGGGCTGCCATTTTTCATCCCCATTTTCATTCCCGGAAACCGGATTCAACTGTACGGCGCATTCGACCCGATTTCCGGCTCAGGCCCGGAGCGGATCATGTCTATCCAGATGCAGTACAGCTATTTCCCGGTGCGTGAAGCGGAGATGCAATCCCGCATTAAATACCTGACCCTGATGCCCGGTGAAACAGTGGACATAGGCGCTACCACCGTCATCCCCATTCTGCTCAACCATCCGGTGGTCAATTTCGGTTACCGCATCAACTGCAATGGTAAGGCGGTGTTTTTTACCGGCGACCACGAACCCCATTACAACATCTATGACAAGGGTGACGGCGGCTACGCGGAATATCAGGCAATGGTTGATGAGCAGCGGCAATCCATCGTGGAAGCCATCAGGGGAGTGGATGTGCTCATTGCCGATTCCGCCTATACCCTGGCAGAATACCCGGCAAAAAAAGGTTGGGGACACGGCACATTCGATAGCTGTATCGAGCTTGCGAAGGCGGCAGGAGCAAAAACCCTTTACTGCACCCACCACGAACCCACCCGTAGCGATGACGATCTGGAAAAGGTCTTCGCCGAAGCGCTGGCTCGCCACGCCGACACGATAGGGCGGATGGAAATCCGGCTGGCGCGGGAAGGGGAAGAGATCGTTATTTAAGCTGCGTCTTCCAGCGCTGCTTCCGGTAGGTGCGAATCGGCGACAGGAAAACGCAGATCGTAGTCGCACCACACCAGTTCGCCATACTGTCATGCAGACGGCAAGAGCGCCGGATGCTCCAGCCGGGTTGCCGCATAACTTGGCGTATTGCCTTTACTACATTGATCCTAACAAACGCAGTTTGATGTAAATATTCTGTGGTTTTGAGGTGTTGCGCCGTATTTGTAGGCGCGGATTTATTCGCACATAACTCGCTGTTCGCGCGAATGAATTTGCACCTACAAAACCACCAACTGCGTTTTCCAAGTTGGTTGATTCCAGAAAGCGCATCCTGGACAGAGCTATTGTTCCCGTGAAACACGGCGCATCCCATGCAGCATCTGCAGTGTGCCCAAGTGTGGCGGCTGCGCTAATTGATCATCGTCTCGGTTTTCTTCAATAAGTCGCGTGCCTTGCTTGCCATCTCATGGACGGGGTTGATGTTGAGCAGTTGTTGCCAGACAGAACGGGCTTCCGAGACGTTGCCTTTGGCATGTTGCAACAGTAACCCGAGATTCACATAGGCTTGACCAAAGCCCGGATCCTGGGCAATCACTTCACGAAAAGCCTGCTCGGCCAGGCTGATATTTTCGTTGCGCCAATACATCGCGCCAAGATCGGTCCGCACGCCGGACAAGGCCGGGTTTATGTCGAGAACATGCCGATAATAAAGGACGGCCAGCCCTGTATCCCCCTGGTCGTAATACATATTACCCAGGGATTGTGCGGCTTCAATATCCTTTGCATCTTTATTGAGGCGTTCCTTGAATTGCGCGACATCAATAGTGATTTTTTGATTCATGGATTTATTTCCTAAGTTTAAAAGTGTAGATAACGAACGATGGTTTCCATGCACAACGATGCAGGAATCGCGCTCCAGTATACCAAAGGAGGAGATTCTTTTTTTTCCTTCTTGTTCAGTACTGCATCAGATGCGGCTTGGAGAGCGCGGGGTTTTGGGCAAAGTAGCGTTTGATGCCGCCGATGATGGCGCGCGCCAGTTTTTCCTGGTAATCCCCGTTGTTCAAACGGCGCTCTTCGGCGGGATTGCTGATGAAGGCGGTTTCCACCAGCACTGACGGGATGTCGGGCGATTTCAGCACGGCGAAACCGGCTTGCTCGACAAAGCCGCGATGCAGCGTGTTGATGTCGCCCAGTTCACCCAACATGTGCTTGCCCAGTTTGATGCTGTCGGAAATGGTGGCGGTCTGCGAAAGATCGAGCAAGGTGCGCGCGAGGTAAGGGTCTTTTACCGCGATGTTCACGCCGCCGATCAGGTCGGCCTCATTTTCCTTTTTCGCCAGCCAGCGCGCCGCCGCGCTGGTGGCGCCGTGCTCGGACAGGGCGAATACCGAAGAGCCGCGCGCATCCGGCTTGATGAAGGCATCGGCATGGATGGAGATGAACAGGTCGGCATGCACTTGCCGCGCTTTTGCAACGCGCCCGACCAGCGGGATGAAGTAATCGCCGTCGCGGATGAGCACGCCGCGCATCCCCGGCGTATTGTCCACCAGTTCTTTCAGTTTCTGCGCAATCGCCAGCGTGACGGTTTTTTCGAATGTGCCGCCGCGCCCGCGCGCGCCCGGGTCTTCGCCGCCGTGCCCGGCGTCAATGGCGATGATCAAGGTGCGTGCGCTGATTTCTGGGCTGTTTTTTACCGTGGGTTTGTCGGTCTTGGCACCCGTATTTGGCATCGCAGGCAATGGTGCTTCTGTAGCGGGAATATCAGCGGCCTTGGGCGGTTCCCGCGTTTCGGGTAGAGCCGGTGCGGCAGTTTTTTCTTCGTGCGCGGCAGGTGGTTCCGGTAGTTTGCTTTCGGAATGCAGCACCAGTGCCATCAGCGGGTCAGCGGGAACGTCAGGAAAGATGTCCAGCACCAGGCGATGGCCATATTCAGAGACAGGCTTGAGGTTGAACAACTGTGGCTTTACCTCGGCTTTGAGGTCGAGAACCAGCCGCGCCACACCTGGTTTGAACCGGCCCACGCGTATGCTTTTGATGTAGGGGTCGTCGTTGCCGATTTTGCTGGCGAGCTCATTGAGGCTGTCGCTGATATCAATATCTTCCAGGTCAATGACCAGCCGCTCGGGATCCTTCACCGTGAACATGTTGTAGCGGATCGGCTGCTTCGATTCCAGCGTCAGGCGGGTGTATTCCTTGGCCGGCCAGACGCGAGCGGAGTCTATGGTGATGGCCGCCTGCGCATAAGGTAGCCAGAACAGGCACAGTAATGTGGCTAGTTTTGCAATGAGCTTAAACATTCCATGCCAGCCTGTGTATTTGCTTGGAGTGTGAGTTTGCGGCCATCGGGCAGTATCTCGAACCTGATTTCTACATCCGCCTGCGGCATCAGGCCCTGCGCCTTTTCCGGCCATTCCACCAGGCACACATTGCGCCCGTCAAATTCGTCGCGGAATCCGGCGGCTTCCCATTCTTCCTCGCTGCGGAAACGGTAAAGGTCAAAGTGGCGCAAGTGTAGCCCGCCCGTTTCATACTGCTCAAGCAGCGTAAAGGTTGGGCTTTTCACGCGCCCAGCGTGGCCCAGCGCACGGAGCAGCGCGCGCACCAGCGTGGTTTTTCCCGCACCCAGATCGCCGCGCAGATATACCACCATGCCTGCCTTGAGCGCGCATGCCAGCCGTGCGGCGAAGGCGGCGGTCGCGGCCTCATCGGCCGGCAGCAGGGATATTGCGAGCTTCCGCCTTGCGGCGGAATGCCTGCTTACCCCACTTCGGCTATCATCCGGCTTATGCAAAAAGAAACCTCTCAAACGGATCACACAACGCTTGCCGCCAATATCAAGGAGTGGGGCAGGGCGCTTGGTTTTCAGGCGGTGGGCATCAGCGATATTGCGCTGGATGACGCCGAAGCGCGCCTGCTGGAATGGCTTGCGCGCGGCAACCACGGCGGGATGGATTATATGGCAAAACACGGCGCCAAACGCAGTCGCCCGGCGGAGCTGGTGCCCGGCACGCTGCGCGTCATTTCCTTGCGCATGGACTATTACCCGCCTGATGTGAAAGATGCGTGGGAAGTGCTGGAGGATGGCAGCCGGGCTTTTATTTCGCGCTATGCGCTGGGGCGCGACTACCACAAGGTGTTGCGCAACCGGCTGGAAAAACTGGCGGAGAGAATTCGCGCCGAGATAGGTGATTTCAACTATCGCGTGTTCACGGACAGCGCCCCGGTGATGGAGGTGGAGCTGGCGCGCAAAGCCAGCCTTGGGTGGCGCGGCAAACATACCTTGCTGCTGTCGCGCGGGCATGGCTCNNCCTGTAACCGCTGTATCGAAGTTTGCCCCACGCAAGCCATCATCGCGCCATACCAGTTGGATGCGCGGCGCTGCATCTCCTATCTCACCATCGAACTCAAAGGCAGCATTCCTGCGGAATTGCGCCCGTTGATCGGCAGCCGCATCTATGGCTGCGATGATTGCCAGATGGTTTGCCCGTGGAACCGCTTCGCGCATAAAAGCATGGAAGCGGATTTCGCTGTGCGGCACCGGCTGGATGACATCGCGCTGGCCGATCTGTTTGCGTGGGATGAAACGGCCTTCAATGAAAAGCTCGCCGGCAGCGCCATCCGCCGCATCGGCCACGAACAATGGTTGCGCAACATCGCTGTGGCGCTGGGCAACGCGCCCAGGGGCGCGGAAGCGCTGGCCGCATTGCAAGCTCGTGCGCAAGACGCATCGCCTCTGGTGCGTGAGCATGTTGCGTGGGCGTTAGGGCGGCAACGGGATGAATAGCCAGTCCGCATGGCAATCATGCCGGGGAAAACGTAAAGGGCACCTCTAAAAGTATTGTTGAGCAGCATTGTTGAATAGCCCGGCGGTGCGGCAGGAATGGGAAACACAAAACTGGCACGTTCTCGCCAGATACACTCACCATACGGCAGCAAAAGATTCAGATTTGAAGCGCAAAATCGGGTACTCTTTAATCCTCTATTGGTGTTGCATTTCAATCTTGATCCTGCGTAACTGCCAACATGAAATTGATCCTGGGAATTGAAAGCTCTTGCGATGAAACCGGTGTCGCCCTGTATCACGGCGAGCGAGGATTGCTGGCGCACGTGTTGCACACCCAGGTAGCCATGCATAGCGAATATGGCGGCGTGGTGCCGGAACTGGCTTCACGCGACCATATCCGCCGTGTGCTGCCGCTGATTCGCGCGGTGGCGCAGCAAGCCGGATGCGCATTGCAGGAGGTGGATGCCATTGCCTACACGCAAGGGCCGGGGTTGTCCGGCGCATTATTGGTGGGCGCAAGCATCGCCTGCTCGCTGGCCTACGCGCTGGGTGTGCCGGCCATCGGCATCCACCACCTGGAAGGGCATTTGCTCTCGCCGTTACTCTCCGATCCCGCGCCGGAATTCCCTTTTGTCGCGTTGCTGGTTTCCGGCGGGCACACGCAGCTCATGCGCGTGGACGGCATAGGCCGGTATATCTTGCTGGGTGAAACGGTTGATGACGCCGCTGGCGAGGCTTTCGATAAAAGCGCCAAACTGCTCGGCCTGGGTTATCCCGGTGGGCCGGAATTGGCCAGGCTGGCCGCCCATGGCCGCCCCGGCCAATTTCGCCTGCCGCGCCCCATGCTGCATAGCGGCGATCTGGATTTCAGTTTCAGCGGGCTGAAGACCGCCGTGCTCACCCTGACCCGGCAGCACACTCTGGACGAACAAACCCGTGCCGACGTCGCCCATGCAACGCAGGAAGCCATCGTTGGTGTGCTGGTCAGCAAGGCATTGGCCGCGATCAGGCAGACCGGGCTGGAGCAACTCGTGGTGGCCGGCGGTGTAGGCGCAAACCGGCAACTGCGCGCGCAACTCGACCAGGCCGCGCACGAGGGCGGCTTCCGCGTGTTCTATCCTGATATGGAATTCTGCACCGATAACGGCGCGATGATCGCTTTTGCCGGTGCGCTGCGCCTGCAACATCAGGAAGCAAAGCGCGGCTATCGCTTCAACGTGAAGCCACGATGGGATTTGCAGGAAATCAACTTGAACCCGGATTCATCTGGAGTTTGAATACGCTCAGGATTAAACCTATGGAAACACTGAACAAGTCCCCCGCCGAGCTGTCGTAGATGTCAATTCATACGGGGGTACCACA
>CXWL01027318.1_pt1 | contig 24175 bp, 16 predicted proteins | sample 590931 | NCBI WGS metagenome assembly CXWL01 (sample SAMEA3498368, study PRJEB10139) | groundwater metagenome | biome: water well; material: biofilm material | place: Germany | collected 2015-04-27
CGCGGCGTTCAACCGGTCCTGCTCGGCGCGCATCGTTTGAGGGCCGACATCCAATATCAGCTGCACGACGCGTGTTGCGGTCTCCACGCCCCCACGCAGTTTCGCCTGCGGCGAGCCAGACGCGCCGCGGAGCGCGACCGTTGCAAGGTCGCGCACGATCTGCGGACTTTTGTCCTCGGTTTCGGTCGCGACGCGCGAAAGAAGGCAGCTCGCCGGATATTTGAGCTGCCGCGGCGAACCGGCTTCGTTCACAAAGCCCTCGTACTCGACGGTGATCTTGTCGTCGGACAGGACCGACTCAAGGAAACCCAGCCGGTAGAGTCTGCTGGGATCGGGCACGATGATCGGGTGCACGCGAGCGACCGTCGTCTCGTAGTCGCCGATCTTGGCTTCAGGTCTTTCCGCTATGGCGGCGCTCGCCGCGGGCGAGTTTTGAGTCACCGTCACCTCCAGGATGATCTTAGGCAAACAGTACGATCCATGCGCCAGACCGTCGCTTGGTGAAACCCCGCCGTCGAGGCGTTCCGAGATCAGTGGTCCAGAGCAGCCGCCAGCAAGCAACGCTGCCAGCATCATCGCAGAAGCGTTCTTCATCATGCGACTTCCTCCGTTGACAAGAATTCCAAAGACCACCGTCGAGCGCAGGAAAATAAAGCCTCTAATCAAACCGCGCAAATCGACATCTCCACAAGAGTAAGACTGACGATGCTGCCACCATTAGTTGCAGTCACTAGAACAAGCGGCGACTCCGAATCTTAGGGCAATGAGTGTTGATAGTCCGTTCATTTGCCTGGTTGGCCCCGATCGCCTAGGCTTGATCGACGTCAGCCACCCCACGAAAAGACACGCATCCCGACGATATGGCCGTCTCCAATATCGAGTCACTGATTGACGCCGCCTTCGTCGACTTGCGGCGCAATCGCCCGGCTCGGGAAGTTCTCGATAGCCTCGCTTGCCTGCGCATCGCGGATTGCCCGCCCGCCGCGAGTGCGCGGTGGCATGTCGCCCGCGGGATTGCGCTGAATCGCCTCGCACATCACGAGCAAGCGATGGCCGCGCTGAGCGACGCGCAGGCGATTCTTGCTTGCCTGGGCGATCATGCAGGCCTGAGCCTCGCCTGGCAGCAGATCGGCGTTGTTCACACGTGGCGTGGCGAAGCCCGCGAGGCAGCGTTTGCCCTTGGGCACGCGCTGGCCGAAGCCGCGGCCGCGGGGTCGCGTTCGCACACGGCGATGGCGACGCTCGATCTCGCGCGCGTGCACCTTGAAATTGGCCGGCCGAACCAGGCCGTCGTTCTGCTGAATCTGGTGCTATGCGACAGCGGAGCCGATCTCGAAGAAGCAGAGCACCGCCGCGCGGAAGTCAACTTGTTGCAGGCGTTGAACGCCGCCGCGTGCACCGAGCAAGCGACAGCCTTGCACGAGAAGCTGGTTCGCACGCCTTTGCCGCCCCGGCAGCGCCACCTCGCATTGCTCGAAGGCGTCCATCTGCGGGCGGCACGCGGCGACCTCGCCTTTGCCGCCGAGGGGCTGCAAGCCGCCGCGGATGCATTGAGCGACGACCCGCTATCCTATGAGCGCACTGAGTGGCTCTTTGCGAAATGCGAAGTGGACCTGGCCAAGGGAAGTGGAGAGTCGGTGCTCGCGGACATCGATGCGGTCATCGGACGCTGCCTCTCCGACGATCTCGTGTCGCGCGAGGTACGAGCGCGCAAATTGCGCGCCAAGGCATTGGAGAAGGTCGGCCGAACAGACGAGGCCTCCGACGAGCTTCTCGTGGCGCTGAGGCGCGCGACCGCACTCGGGCTTGTCGGCTTTGCAGACGATCTCAGAAAGATACTTCTCGAGCGCGGAGAGGACAGTTTGGCGCTACTCGAGCTGAAGCAACAGGGCCGCAGGAACGAAGCGCGCGTCGCAGCCCGTTTTGTCCGTCGCAATTTTGCTGGCGCAGGCGGGCAGGGCAGCGTCACACGGGCCTACGACATTGAGAGCGGGTCGGAGGTCGCGCTGAAGAAGATCGAGATCGCCGACACGCTCGATCCCGCGCGGCGCGCGATACTTCTCGATGCGGCGCGCCGCGAAGCGATTGCTGCGTCGAAGGTCGTTCACCCCGGCGTCGCCCGGGTTTTAGGCCTGTTCCTCGAACCGTCGGGCGACGCGTTCGTCGCGAGCGAATTCGTGCAGGGGTTAACTCTGCGGCATGTCATCGAGGCGCGCCTGTCGCACGCGAGCATCGCCGTGCTCGTGAGCCGTATGGCGTACGCACTTTCCGCCCTTCATCAGGCCGGCGTCGTGCATGCCGATTTCAAACCTGAGAATGTGATCGTGAGGGACGGAATGTGGCCAGTCCTGATCGATTTTGGCTCAGCGACGCTCAGCGGCGGTCGAGACAACGCTGCAATGCTCACGTATACGAACGCGTATGCCGCGCCTGAACAAATCGAAGGCCGCGCGTTCGACCACCGGGCCGATTTGTTCGCACTCGGAGTCGTCGCGTTCGAACTCATCTGCGGATCGAGGCCGCTGGCTACCGAGTCCGTTTTCGCCTTGCCGTGGAGCGCGCGGTCACGCATCACAGCCGACCTCAGGGCTAGAGGCCTTCCGGACACCCAGGCCGCCATTGTCGCGAGTTGCCTGGCGGCCCGACCTATCTGGAGGCCCAAATCCGCCGCCATTGTCGCGGAGCGCTTCTCGCATATTCCCAAGCTGAACGCGTGACGGAAGCCAATCTGGGGAACACCTACCTCGAACTGGCGCGAAGAGCAGCGGTCGCCGCTGCAAAACAGGCGATCAGGCATCTCCGTTCAGCGCTTGAAGTTTTTGACAGTGGCCAAGAAAAGCACTTCGCTACCGAAGCCCGGCAGCGGCGCCTCGGCCTGATTCCGACACTCCCGCTGCTGGCGATCCTGGCCCAAAGCGGACACTCGACAGGGCAGTCCTACGCTCACTGACAGAGTGCCCACCACTCCTACGAACTCCAAAGGACGAGGTGGGGCTGGCGGCCAACAGGTGTGCTATATCGATCACAGCCATTCGGCGGCTCGTGGCGTAAATTCAAGCTCGGTCGCTCGAACGAGGAATCGTGATCGGCAATCGCGAAGGTCAGCTCAACTCATTTGTCTTCAGCGCGTTCATTTCCTACGCCAGGAAAGATCGGGCTGAAGCAGCTCGTCTGCAGCGCCGCCTCGAGCAATATCGGCTCGACGCCGACCTGCGCATGAGGGAAGGTGAGCCCGAGCTACCTCAACGACCACTGCAACCCATCTTCCGTGATGAAGATGAGCTCGTGCCAGGTCAAGACTTGCCCGAGCGCATCCGCAAAGGCTTGAGCGGCTCGCGCTTTCTCATCGTCCTCGCAAGCCGTATGGCCGTAAAGAGCCACTGGGTCGAGAAGGAAATTCTCGACTTCATGGCACTTGGCAAAGGCGACCGAATCATCACCCTCGTCATCGACGGCGAGCCCGACGCGGCTCGACGTGGCAAGACACCGGAGATGGAGTGTTTGCCGCGCCCGCTGCGACTGAAATTCGACGGTGAGCGTCAACCGACCGACGAGACCGCGGTGGAGACGAATTGGCTCGATTGGCGCGGCCACGGCAAGCGCGATCGAGTCAACTTCCTTCGCTTGGTCGCCGGGCTCCTGCAGTTACAACGTTTCGACGACCTCATCCAGCGCGACGTGCAGGCCGAGCGCCGGAGGTTGCGATTCACCCAAGGCGTCGCCGCGTCGATGAGCCTCCTCTTCATATTGTCCCTGATCGCGGGCTGGCTCGCCTTTGACCAACGCAACTCCGCCTTGATCTCCGAATCGACCTATCTGGCGAATGTGGCGGTTGCAGTGGGCGCTCCAAGCGGCGATTGGCGCAACGGTGATGCACTTCGCGCAATGCGCATCGCAATGGAGGGCGCACCTACGGTCCAAGGCGCGGTACTCGATCGACCCTTCGTTCCGGCGATCGACGCAGTTCTCCGCGCTGCCGGACCGCGGGTTGAAGCGCTAAAGGCGCGGCTGAGGGGTCACGAAGACTCTGTCACGACTGCGGCCTTCTCGCCTGATGGAACGATGGTGATCACGGCGTCTCGGGATGCGACGGCGCGCCTGTGGAGCGCGCGCGACGGGAAGCCGATCGACTTGTTGAGAGGCCACGGCGGCGTCGTTTACTCCGCCGTGTTTTCGCCGGACGGCAGCAAGATCGTAACGGCGTCCGAGGACAAAACCGCGCGCCTGTGGAGCATGCGGCAACCGATCGCCGCCCTTCGCGGCCATGAGGGGCCAGTTTATTCCGCAGCCTTCTCGCCAGACGGCACCAAAATCGTGACAGCATCCTTGGACAAGACTGCGCGCCTATGGCATGCGCGAGATGGCAAGCCCATCGCGGTATTTAGCGGCCACGAAGGAGCAGTCGTCTCCGCCGTGTTCTCGTCTGACGGTAGCAAGATCGTAACGGCGTCCGAGAACAAGGCGCGGGTGTGGGACGCGCAGAGCAGCCAAGTGATTGCCGTTTTGAGCGGCCATGAGGGCCGTGTCCTTTCCGCGACTTTCTCGCCTGACGGCAGCAAGATCGTAACCGCGTCTATTGATGGAACGGCGCGTCTGTGGGACGTCCGCGACGGCAAGGCGCTCGCCGTTCTTAGCGGTCATCGGGCGAGTGTCCAGTCCGCCGTATTCTCGCCAGACGGCAGCAAGATCGTGACAGCCTCGTTTGACAACACAGCACGTCTGTGGGACGCGCGCGACGGTAAGTCGATCGCCGTCTGCAACGGCCATGAGGACTGGGTCCGGTCGGCCCTCTTCTCACCGGACGGCACCAAGATCGTGACGGCATCCTGGGACAAGACCGCGCGTCTTTGGAATGCCCGCGATGGCAAGCCGATCGCCATACTCAGCGGCCATGAAGACGGTGTTAGCCATGCAGTCTTCTCACCAGACGGCAGCAAGATCGCTACAACGTCCAGGGAAACGAGCGCACGTTTGTGGGATACGCCAGGCGGGCAGCCGGTCATACTTGGCGGCTTTGATGGTCGCGTCAATTCCGCCGGCTTTTCGCCCGACGGCAGCAGAATTGTAACGGCGTCCGAAGACAAGACCGCGCGTTTGTGGGATGCGCACGATGGCAACACGATCACGGTGCTCAGAGGGCATCTGGCTATAGTTAGCTCCGCTGCTTTTTCGCCCGACGGAAGTAAGATCGTCACGGCATCCTGGGACAAGACCGTACGGGTTTGGGACGCGCATGACGGGAAACCGATCGCCGTGCTTGGCGGTTATAAAGGCGCTGTTTGGTCCGCCGTCTTCTCGCCCGACGGCAGCAAAATCGTGACGGCGTCCGATGAAAAAGCCGCACGTCTATGGAGCGTTCAGGGCGGCAAGCTGGTTGCCGTACTAGCAGGTCACAAAGGCAATGTCAGTCAAGCCGTCTTCTCGCCCGACGGCAGCAAAATCGTGACGGCGTCCGATGAAAAAACCGCACGTCTATGGGATGCGCGAAACGGCCATCCGATCGCCGTGCTCAGGGGCCATGAGGATAATGTCTATTTCGCCGCGTTCTCGCCCGATGGCAGCAAGATCGTGACGACGTCCGGTGACAAGACCGCGCGGCTGTGGAACGCGAAGAACGGGAGTCGGATCGCCGTGCTCCGTGATCACGACGTCGGTGTCACCTCCGCTGCTTTCTCGCCCGACAGTAGCAAGATTGTAACGGCGGCCGGCGAAAACACCGCGCGTTTGTGGGATGCGCAGAGCGGCATGCCGATCGCCGTACTTAGCGGCCATGATGACCTCATCCAAGCCGTCGCCTACTCTCCGGATGGCAGCAAAATCTTGACAGCGTCCCGCGACGGTACCGCGCGACTTTGGGACGCGCACGACGGCAGAGCTGTCGCAGTGCTTGGCGGCCATGCCGACATCGTCTGGTCGGCCGCCTTCTCGCCTGACGGCAGCAAGATCGTGACGGCGTCGGAAGACAGGACCGCACGCATCTGGCGCGTTGCCGACTATCAGTGGGATGAAAGCGGATCGAGACTCTACGCTCGGGCCTGTGCGGCGCTCGGGCGATACGGCGACGTTCGGCTGAGCACACGAGACGTCCAGCTCACGGCCCGTTCGCTAAATGCTCCCAATCCCTGCAAGCGCTATGGTCTCCTCGATCATCGCTACTACCTCGGGCCGACTGAGTCGACGCCGAGGTGACCAGCACTCGTCTCACGCGGAAACGCGACCGTTCGCTAGCAAATAAGTACTCGACGAGCGCAGTGGCCACTTGCGAACGTCCGCTTTCGGCGATTGTACTAAACCGCTGCCGCGGTAGGCCTGTTCTGCGGGCGTAGCGCTAGGTTGTCGCGCTGGCGCCTCCTGTTCTTGGATCGGCGTGGGTTGTCCACGCCGTCTTGGAGACGGGAGACAGCCATGACAGAACGAGCCATCACCCCTTTGCGCCAACGCATGCTTGAGGACATGGCGATCCGCCGCCTCGCGCCGGGCACGCAAGCCTTCTACGTGAGCGCGGTTGCCAAGTTCGCGCGCCATTTCGGCCGGTCGCCGGATACGCTGGGCTACGAGGAGGTGCGAACCTATCAGTTGCACCTGGTCCAAGCCGGCCTCAACGTCGGGGCCGTCAATCGCGCGGTCACGGCGCTCAGGTTCTTCTACAAAGTGACGATGGGCCAGCGCGATGCGCCGGACATGATCCCCTTGGCGCGCCGGCCGGAGAAGCTGCGTGCGGTGCTGACGCCGCAAGAGGTGGCGCGTCTGATCGAGGCGGCGCCGGGCCCCAAATATCGCGCCGCGATCAGTGTTGCCTACGGCGCGGGATTGCGCGCGTCCGAAGTGATCGCGCTCAAAGTCAGCGACATCGACAGTGCGCGCATGGTGATCCGCATCGAGGAGGGCAAAGGCCGCAAGGATCGCCTGGCCAAGCTCTCGCCCAAGTTGCTCGGCGAGTTGCGCGCCTGGTGGCGCACGGCGCGGCCACGCGTATTTCTGTTCCCAAGCCGGATGAGCGCGTTCGATCACATCAGCCCGCGCCAGTTCGCACGCGCTTGCCAAAGTGCGGCGGTTGCAGCCGGACTCGGCAAGCCGGTGCATCCCCACATGCTGCGCCATTCCTTCGCGACGCATCTGTTGGATGCGGGCGTCGATATCCGCGTGATCCAGGTCCTGCTCGGCCACAAGAAGCTGGAGACGACGGCGATCTATGCGCGCGTCTCAAGCAAGCTGATCCAGGATGCCATGGGCCCGTTCGAGCGCTTGGCGCTCAAAGAGATGTCGCCGCCCGTTTGACGGGCGACGCTCTTGTCGCGGCCAATTCTGGAGGTCGCGGATATCTTCCGCGCCGCCGGACCTGCTTACCGCCTGACCCGCGTCGGTCATTTGAGCTTCGGCCAATTGCGCGTCATGTCGGCGGTCGAGGCTTGCCGCACAGCAGCGCTCGGGGGACACCTCACGCGCTGTGAAGACTGCGCCTATGCCGACATCTCCTACAATTCCTGCCGCAATCGTCACTGCCCCAAATGCCAAGGCACGGCGGCGTTCGCGTGGCTGGAGGCGCGGCGCGCCGATCTCTTACCGGTCGGCTATTTCCACGTCGTCTTCACGCTGCCGGCGCCCATCGCCGACATCGCCTATACCAACAAGGCGGTGATCTACGACGCCTTGTTCAAGGTCGCGTCTGAGACGCTTCTGCGCCTTGCCGCCGATCGCAAGCATCTCGGCGCCAAGATCGGCGTCACCATGGTGCTCCACACCTGGGGCTCGGCGATGACGCACCATCCCCACGTCCATTGCATCGTTCCGGGTGGCGGCTTCTCCCTGGACGGCGCGCGGTGGATCTCTTGCCGGCCTGGTTTTTTCCTGCCCGTGCGTGTGCTGTCGCGTTTGTTTCGCCGCCTGATGATCGAGCGCCTCGCGGCGGCGTACGCCAAAGGCTCACTGCAGTTCTTCGCTGCGCAGGCCGCGCTCCACGACCCTCAAGCCTTCCGCGCTTTCCTCAAACCGCTCGCCCGCGCCGAATGGGTGGTCTACGCCAAGGCGCCGTTCGCCGGGCCCGAACAGGTGCTCGCCTATCTGGCGCGCTACACTCACCGCGTCGCCGTCGCCAATTCGCGTCTCGTCGCCTTCGACGGCCAGCGCGTGACCTTGCGATACAAAGACTACCGCGCCAATGGCGAAGCCCGCCGCAAGATCATGACCCTCGACGCCGGCGAGTTCATCCGCCGCTTTCTCCTGCACGTGCTGCCCGACGGCTTTCATCGCATCCGCCATTACGGCTTCCTGGCCAACGGCGTACGCGTCGAAGCCGTCGCTAAGGCGCGCGCGCTGCTGGGCGCCGCAGCAGCAGATCCGCCGGCGCCCAGCGTCGAACCAGAACCAACCGCCGCGCCATGCCCCTGTTGTGGCGGGCGCATGATCTCGGTCGAACGTTTCGCGCGCAACGACACAATGCAACAAGCGCCGAAGCGGGCATTTCGGATCGACAGCTCATGAGCGTCACCGTGACAAACACCGCCACGCCCCACCATCAAACGTGTCGCCCAACAGCGACGACGCCAATGCTCGCGCTCGTCGCGCGTTGGAACCTGCACGCGCGGTCATACGCACCGACCTATCCAGGCTTCACACCCAAGCGGCGCCGCTACGCGCCGGCTCAACCCAGCTTCTCGCGCCCACGCGGCTCCGCCCCGCTCGTGTGCCTGCCGGCCTCGGTGCCACAATCCCCATAGCAGCGCTCGACATCCCGCGGTTTCGTACACTCGGCGTTCTCAGACACCGGCCGCAGTGCCCAGTCATGCCGCCGAGCTGCGGCCGGCGTCCAAGAACGCTAAAGAATTTCTGCCGCACCGCCGTGACTGCGTGAACGGCAGGTTTTGGTCGATCCAGCCGTTCTCGCGCAAACGTTCCGCAAGTTGCAGAGCGAGCGGTCGTTCAGATGCTCAACCGACCCTTTCCCATCCTGATTGCCGACACGGGTCGGCGTCCCCTTCGCTGACCCAAATGGTGCGATCCTTGGGCACCAAGATCGCGCGCCCTGATAGCGTGAGCACGCGCCAAATCCCCTCCGGCACACGGAATCCCACAGTTGCGGCATAGTTGCCCGTCTCCTTCGCCCGCTGGGCTGCGAGTTGCTCGCGGATGTACACGAGAAATCCCGGCTCCGGCGTCGCCTTGAGCCATTGGAGCGCCTGCGCGGTCGAGTCGACCTGGTCGTCGTGCTTGGCGTTCGGAAAGGCCGTGAGCTCGTGCAGAAACTCGTCAAGCCAAGGCGCTTGCTCGGGAATGTAGACGAACCCGTTCTCGATCGTGGCGGTCTGCGCATGCAGCCGCATGACCTTGTCGCCGGTAGGTTCGATCCCCTTCACGCTATAAAGGCCGTCGGCGAGGAGCTCCTGGATCAGCTGCGTGCCGGACGCGCGGTCCTCGATCAGCACGGTCGTGGCCTCGAATTGGCTCGCGGTCTCTTTGACCGTGCGCTTCAGGTCGGGGTAGTTCAATCTGCGACGCAGAACGTGGAGCAAGTAGATGTTCTTGCCTCTGACGCCCCAGATCGTGATGGCGGTATAGTCGCTGAGTTCGGTAGCCTTGTTGGCAGTGTCGATGCTCATGACGACCTGGTCGAAGTTGCTGGGCGCGTCTGCCTGTTTGTAGCGCTTGAACCATTCGCGCTTGACCATGATGCCGTCCGGCGGGGTCGGGGCTTGAAGCCACTGCGCGGAAAAGATGCTCGACCCCACGTGGCGCTGAATGCTCTGCAACGTTTCGAGCGATTCATGCGCCGGGTGAAGGGCTTCGCCCTTTCTGCGAATGATGCGCGCACGGCCGAAGGCATTGTGAAAAACATGCTCCTCGTCCTCCTGCGCGATCGCGGCCAGATTGAGAACGGTCCACCCGCCCATGGCCAAGAGGTGGTCGGTAAGGTCGCCTTCGCTCAGCCGTTGCATGACGACCACGATTCGCCCGGTCGCCTTGTTGTTTAGGCGCGAAAACAGCGTATGACTGAACCAGTTGTTCGTGCCCTCTCGAAGCACCTTCGACATCGCCTCTTCGGGTTTCGTCGGATCGTCGAGCACGATGTAGGCAGCGCCTCGGCCGGTGAGGACACCGCCGACCGAGGTCGCCTTCCGGAATCCGTGCAGCGTGGTCTCGAACTCGGCCGCCGCCATCCGGTTCGGCGAAAGCAGGGTCTTGGGGTAGACCTCCCGGTACCAAGGGGTCAGCATGATCGTGCGGGTATCGCGCGAGAATTTCTCCGAGAGGTCTTGGGCGTAGCTTGCACAGATAACCTCGGCTGCCGGGTCTTGCCCCAAGATCATGGCGGGGAACGCAATCGAGGTGATGATCGATTTCAGCGAGCGCGGGGGCTGATTAATGATCAGCCGTCGAATTGTGCCGAGGCGGACCAATTCGAGGTGCGCCGCGATTAGGTCAATAGTCCAGTGCGGCAGGAACGTCGCGCCGGGGCTCAGTTCGTAGAACACTTTTTCGATGAAGGCGCTGAAGTCGCGGCGAAGGATCGCCCTCAGTTGCCGGTCAAGCGATTGAGTCATTGTCGTCTTCCTTTTCGATGTGCCGCATACGGGCTTTCATGTTCTCGATCGGGCGGTCTCGAGGGCGACTGGATGGCCGTCGAGACTCGCGTCGGGCGCATCATCGTCAAGACGGAAATCGACGAGAATCTTCGTCGCGGGCAGGCGTCTTTGCCGCACGGCTACGGTCAAATCTTCGATACGCCGCACGGCCAGGTGACCGTTGGACCCAGGCTCAACCTGCTCACGGCCAGCGATGACTGCGATCCGATCGCCAAGACCCCGTATCACAAGAACGTAGCAATTCGCGTCAGCCTACCAACTCAGGAGGAGATCCAGACCATGGACGCCCAGGCGGCGTTGGTGGTCGAGGTCGCCTAGTCCTTCATCGACACACCAATCGAAAATCTCCAGGGAGAATCATCTCATGAGCGATGCGCACACAGGGCGCGTACGGCACGAACGGCATGGCCACATTCTCAAGGTGGTCATCGACAACGCGGCGAAGCGGAACGCCTTCAGCCCGGATATGATGCGGCAGCTATCGGATGCGCTTACGCACCTCGATCGCACTGAAGAACTCTGGGTCGGCGTGGTTTGTGCCGAAGGCGACCACTTCACGGCCGGCCTCGACATGCCCAAGTTCTTCGGCCCCACGGCAACCGCGAAACCGATCCCCGAAGGCAACATCGATCCGTTTGGGCTCGGCCGTCGCTGCCGCAAACCGATCGTCACAGCGGTCCAGGGGATCACCTACACGATCGGCATTGAGCTCGCCCTCGCTGGCGACATCGTGGTGGCGGCCGACAGCACCCGGTTTTGCCAGATGGAATCCAAACGAGGGATCGCTCCGCTGGGTGGCGCGCACTTTCGCTACATCGCGCGCGCTGGATGGGGCGACGCGATGTACCACCTCTTCCTCTGCGACGAATTCTCCGCCGCGGAAGCCCATCGCATCGGCCTGGTGCAAGAAATTGTGCCCGCCGGCAGCCAAGTCGAGCGCGCAATGGCACTCGCGGAAATTATCGCCGGTAATGCGCCGCTTGGTATTCAGGTCACCAAAGAGGCCGGCCGAAAATTCATCGAGGTCGGCGAACGGGCGGCGATCGATGCCATCGCAGAAATCCGCGACCGCGTGATGAACAGCGAGGACGCCAAAGAAGGCATCAAGTCGTTCGTGGAGCGACGCTCCGCCGTCTTCAAGGGTCGCTGACCAACCGCCGTGTCGAAAACCTCATTTGCATACCTTTTTTGTCCGCAGTGAAGCAAGGGAAATACAGTGACAGTTTACTCAATTCGATATCGGCCAAGCCCGTCGTTTTCTCCCCCTGTCCTTCTTCGATAAAATGCTGCGCTCGCAATTCGGCTTGGCGTAGCAACCAAGGTATCTCGGGGTGCGCAGCCAGAGAGTCATGCGCGCCGCGCCGACCTGATGCCCTGCCATTTCGACCTTTCCGGTCGGCGCCGGACAATGGAGCAGACTTATGACAAGCCCTCTCAGCGTTGTTGGATCAGGCGCGCGCTACACTGAGGCGCCCAATCGCACTATTAGCGTCGCAGGTACCACTTTTGCCTATCGAGAGCTCGGCCCCCATGGCGGCGTGCCACTCATTCTCCTCAACCACTGGGGCGCGGTGTTGGACAATTTCGATCCACCGATCATCGATGGCCTCGCCGGAAAGCATCGCGTGATCGCGACCAACTATCGGGGTATCGGTGCGTCCAGCGGAATGGCGCCCGTGACCATCGACGAAATGGCACGCGACACGATTGCCCTGATAAAGGCCTTGGGACTCGAGAAGGTCGACCTGTTTGGTTTTTCCCTGGGAGGATTTGTGGCGCAGGACGTCACGCTGAAGGCTCCCGGTCTCGTGCGGAGACTCATCCTGGCCGGCACGGGTCCGGCGGGCGGCGCAGGGATTGAGAGGGTGGGAGCAGTGTCCTGGCCACTCATCATCAAAGGTCTGCTCACGCTGCGCGACCCGAAATTCTATCTGTTCTTTACATCGACAGCGAATGGGTGCCGCGCCGCGAGGGCCTTTTTGAAGCGGCTTAAAGAACGCAAGACAGGCAGGGACAAGGCCGCGACCATCAGCGCCTTCCGGCGTCAGCTCAGGGCGATCGAAGCCTGGGGCCGACAGGCGCCTCAGGATCTCAGCCGCATCCAAATCCCGGTGCTGATTGCGAATGGCGACAACGACATCATGGTCCCGACTGCGAACAGCATCGACATGGCGCGACGCATCGCCGGAGCGCAACTCATGATCTACGAAGACGCAGGCCCCGGCGGGATATTCCAGTATCATGCCGATTTTGTGCCGAAGGTTCTTTCCTTCCTTGGCGCCTAATTTGTGGAGAGCTGATGAAGGCGGATGCCGGTCGAGGTCAAATGCCGGCGCCGACTCACACGTCGAGGCATCGCGGAGACAGCGATACAACGTACACAGACAATTCCCATCTGTGGGAGCGCTGTGGGAGCAAATTCGACCGTGTTCGGCATGTGTTCACCCGCGAGCGACCGCCTAACGCGTTGATTTTCCACAAAATGGCATCGAAAATTCAGTCTTCCCGGTCGTTGACATCGTAGGGGTCACAAGTTCGATCCTTGTCACGCCCACCATTTCTTCTCGATCGCTTCAATTGCAGATGAAATCGTCGGCCCCCACGGCCCGGCATTGCGGCGGGAAGCCGTGCTTGCGCCAGTACGCGTAGACGCCGAAATTCTTCACCGTGGTTTTGAACTTTTCCGACCGCCGATAGCCGGCAAAAGCCGCGTCCCAAAAGACGGCGGGGGTCGGCGTGATGTCGTAGAAGCCCAGTGGCCCAAGCAGCTCTGCAAGATCTGCCTGGGGAATCGGCCTAGTCCTCGCTTCGCTGAACCTGCGAATGTCGGCGATCAATTCCGGGTAGCTCCGCTCCGGGTGCCGATGGGCTTCATAGAATTCGTCATGACGGCGCCAGCCCAAGAGAAGGCTGGGCGATCCGCTCGCGGCCTTGAACAAATGCTCTTGGCCGGTGCGCGCCAAGAGGTGAAATGCGAAATAGAAACTGACGAAGCCCCTGTCGAACGCTTTCCGATAGGCTGCCAGCGCTTCCGTATCGCGGCCCAAGGATGCGAGAATCTCGACCTGGTTCGACATGCAAGGCGTATAATAGGGCTCGATCTCCAGGCAGCGATTGAAGCTTGTCAACGCCACCTCCAGGTTTCCGACATCGGCATAAACAAGTCCGCGCCAGTTGAGTGCGGACGCATTGCGCGGATCGATCGCGATCGCGCGTTCAAAGTTGGCGATGATCGCTTCGTAGTCGCCGGGTTTGCGCCGATCTTGCGCGTCCGTCATTCTCAATTTGCCAAGCGCCGCGATCGCCAAAGCGCTTTGCGGATTGATCGCGAGCGCCCGGTTCGCAAACTCGACCAAGCGCCGTTCGACGTCCGCCGGCGATGCGGAAGAGTAGCCATATTCGACCATGAGCGGTTGCAACGCCGCCCGCATCTCCCACGCGTTGGCATAGTTCGGGTCCTGTTCGACGGCGCGCGCGAGAAGCTCTTCGGCTTTGTCGAGATCGCGCCGGGCCAAGAACAAGGGGCGGGCCTGAAGAAACAGATCATAGGCCGTCAAATTGTCGGTCGCCGGGGTAACGCTCACCTGTGCGGCAGCACCGGTACCCATGGTTTGGTTCAGCGCTTTGACGATGGCCCGCGCGATTTCATCCTGGATCGTGAAAATGTTTTCCGTTGTAAGCGGGCGGTCGAAGGTTTCGGACCACAGATGCCGGTCCGTCTGCGTGTCGATGAGCTGCGCCGTGATGCGGATGGTGGCGCCCGCCTTGCGGACCGAGCCTTCGACGACGTGGCGCACGCTGAGCTTCTTGGCGATCTCGGGGATGCCGAGCTCCCGGCCCTTGAATTGGAACGACGAGGTGCGCGAGGCGACATCAAGGCCCTTCACCTTGGCGAGCACGTTGAGGATTTCCTCCGCCATGCCGTCGGAGAAATACGCCTGGTCCTTGGCCGGCGAGAGGTCGGCGAAGGGAAGCACCGCGATCGAGGCCTTGGAGGTTGCGGCCTGAGGTGGCGGTTGCACGCCGTGTGGAATGAGAAGCGTCCAACCCGCAACGGCCGCAATCGCGATCGCGGCGGTCCCGGCGATCGCGACGTTCGCCCACGATAAGGTCTTGCGCTTTGCCCAAAGGTTTCTGGCCTGCGCCGTGAGGTCGCGCTTGACGGGAGCGCCCGGCACCAGGGCGAAGACTTCGATGGCCTCTGCCATCTTCGCAAGTTTGACCGTTCCCTTTGAACGCAGGCTCTGGGCCAGCGGTCCCCGGATCGTGTTGTGTACGTCGGCCGAGACGAGAACCGTCCCGGGGACGGCTTGCGCCATCAGTCGCGCGGCGACGTTGACGCCATGGCCCAGGAAGTCGCCGTTGGGCTGAACGACGACGTCGCCGAGATGCACGCCGACGCGGACCTTGGGCTCGCACGTTTCTGCAAGCGCGAACGCCGCTTCGACCGCGGCGAGGCTCGAGGCGAACTCCAGCATGAACCCGTCGCCGGCGGTATTGAACACGCGTCCGCCGCGTTTGGCGGCGATCCCCTCGATCACCTTCTTGAGCGCCGCTACCTCCGCCGTCGTACGTGCCTCGTCGGCCTCCGTTCGCGCCGAGTAACCGGCGACGTCGAGGGCCACGATGGTGGCGAGTTTGCGGGATTCGGTGTGGTCTTCCACACAAGCCACCGACGAAGAGTTGCGCGTTCGAGATCATGCTACGCGCGGACGTCGGTTAATGCCAAGCAGCGCCGGAAAGGCCCGCGGCCTTCCTACATCGTCTCAGAATTGTGGCGCGTGGCGAACGCCATCGGGCTCGACAGCCACATCACCATGATCATGTCGCGCACGCCCGCGGCCGCGCCGATGGGCTCCCGGCCGTGAAAGCTCTGGCGCTTGGCGCAATCGTTGACGGCGAACGCACCGGCGCTGTTGGCGAGGAACGGGAATCGCTTGACCTCTTCGAACGAGCGTCCGAGCAGCCGATAGGCGAGCGGCAGCTTCTTGTAGAGCGATGTGCCGAGATCGGATTGCCCCTCGCCGTGCGGCAGATAGAAGAGCATCGTCACGACGCGCGGATGGCCGTCGGGGTGCGGTTTGATTCGGTAGTCCTTGAAATCCCTGATCAGAGAAACGCTCGGGTACATCGGCTGCGCAAGCACGTCGTCGGCCGCGCATCCGAGGCGCAGCGCCACGTCGCGCCGGAACGTGCCGAAGATGGCGCGCCGAAGCTCGTCGCTTTCCAAGGCGGACGTGACGTCGCGCCACAAGTCTTGGGTCCGCGCATCGATCCGATCGATCTCGCCTTCCGACAAGAACAGCTGGTCGCGCGTGGACTGGCCTTGGTCGTCGTGCCAGCGCTTGATGTTCAAGGGCCGGTACGCGCTGCGCTCCGGCAGGCTCGTCATGATCTCCCCGTACACGTCGGCCGGAAAGACGTTCTTGAGGAAGGTGTGCTGAAACGGCGCGTCATCGGCCGCGCTCGCCGCCACGCAGCGAACGAGATGCTCGACGATCCGCGCCCGGCGCGGTCGGGCGGCCTCGGCGGACGGCGCTCGAACGGCCGACAGTTCAACGATCGCGGACATGCGCGCCCCCTCTCCCCTTGCCGCAACGGCCGGAGCGTGCATGTGGCGCATCTGTCGCGTTTCACCGCTTTGATCTGCGTCAACGGGGCGCCCACAAGCGCGACGAGGGCGGCCTTTTAGCCCGCGCCCGGGTCCGGCTTCACGAAGATGAGCCCGGCGCTGCCGCTTTGCTGCCACGCCACGCGCACGTGACTGTTGAGACCGATGGTGGGCGCCATAAGCACGATATCGCCACGCAAAGTCAGGTTGGCCGTGAACGCGACGCGCGCGCCCATAGCGTTCACGTTCGTCACCACGGCAGGCACCTTGCCGCTTGGCAGCACGAGTGTTGCATTCACGAAGACGGACTCGCGCGGCAAGCGCGTTTCGTGGCGGTGCGCGGGCTTCGGCGGCGCCTCAGGCGCAGGTTTGTGTTCGCCGGCCTTGCGGATGCGATCTGCGAATATCCCGCCTGCTGTCGTGCCTTTGAACATTGACATGCGCCGATCGTAGGCGGGCTGCGTTAAGGACCTGTTGAGCATCGAGGTTAAGGGTGGGGTTTGGTGCGGTTCCCTTTCCCGGAAACCCTCGTATCTTGGGGGCCATGGCCCGCACGACCTACACCGGCATCCTCGCCCGTAAGATCCCAAACCTCGGACCCTTAAGCGCACCCGGCACCACGCTGCTCGGAGAGACCGCCGCCGATCGCGCCTTCGATGCTGAGGTCGACAAGCGCCTGACCGCGCTCTTCGCTCACTACGGGATCGAACCGCAATTGACGTGTCCTAAGGGCGCAGAAGCCGAAGCGGTCTGGGATCTGATGATCGAACTCGCCCGCGCGCACGTGCCCGGCTTCAAGCGCGAGCGCACGCGCACGACCAAGCGCAAGGTCGGCCGCCCGCTCGGCCGCATCGCAAAGCAGAGCCTCAACGAACGCACCATCTTCCGCGCCGTCGAACGCCTGCGCCGCGAAAACCCGAAACTCTCCGTCCGCGCCGCCTGCGCCGAACTCCACCGCCGCGACCGCAAAACCTACGGCCTGGAAACGCCGGATGCACTGCGCCGCCGCTACAAAGCCTACGCCACGCTCATCGGCCTCACCCGCAAAGACATCGACCAAGCAACCAAGCAAAGCCTTCGCGAACGCTTGGCCTAACAACCGAGTCGGCCTCACAAGACCAGCCCTGCGTTGGGACAAAAATCCCGTGCGCATGTTCCCTGTTTTTCTGTCCCAGTATTGGCATTATTTATTCGCCTCCATCTGACCACCACGGAGGCGACATGACCGATCCCGCCCTGATCGACGAAAGGGAATTGGCCCGCATCACGGGCATCAAACGCGCGACTTGGGCCAAGTGGCGTGCGAACGGCGAAGGCCCGCCTTACTTCAAGCTGGGCCGCCTCTGCCGCTATCGCTTGAGCGCCGTCGAACACTGGCTGGCGAGCCGCGAACAGGTGCCCGCATGATCCAGTGGCACGAACTCGCAGGCTTCGGCTTCTCCGTCTTCCCGGTCAAGGCGCGCGACAAGCGCCCGCTCGGCCCCTGGGAGCGCTATCAAAAGGAACGCGCGGCCCACTCCGAACTCTGCCTGTGGGAGCGCGCGCCGCACCTGAACGCCGGCATCGCGACCGGCGAACTCTCCGGCATCTTCGTCGTCGACCTCGACAGCGAAGAGGCGACGCGCGCGTTCTACAAAAAGGGTTTTCCGCGCACGCCGATGGTGACGACGGGCAAGGGCCAGCACATCTATTTCCGCTACCCCGATTTCCCCGTGAAGAACTCCGCCGGAAAGCTCGGCCCCGGCATCGACGTGCGCGGCGAAGGCGGCTTCGTGCTGGCGCCGGGCAGCGTGCACCCGAACGGCCGCACCTACGAATGGTACCTGTCGCCGGCAAAGGTGGAGATCGCCGCCGCCCCCGACTGGCTGCTCGACGCGCTGGTCGCGCCTCAGCGCGACTCGTTCGGCCGCGTGCCCGGCGACGAAGCCGGCGAGGATCCTGAAGTCGCCTGCGTCGTCGACAACGAAATGGCAAAGCTGCGCGCGGCCGAAACGGGCACGCGCAACAACACGCTGAACGTCGCGGCGCTGAAGCTGGGTCAGCTCGTGGGCTCGGGAACGATTTCGGAAGATTGGGCAAGGCGGCGCCTCTTCACCGAAGCGGTCTATGTGGGCCTGCCCGACGCGGAAGCGCGCGCGACGATCACGTCGGGCATGCGCAAAGGCAAAGCCGAACCGCGCACGTTGACGGGCCGCGTGGCGCCCGCACCCGTGCCCGAGCAAAACCCGAACTGGCTTGACGAGGGCGTCGACGCCGACGAGCTCGGGCGTACGACGTTCGAGCCGATCCGCTGGGTCGTGCCCGGCGTCATCGTCGAAGGCACGACGTTGCTCGGCGCCCGGCCGAAGCGCGGCAAGTCGTGGCTGATGCTGGGTTGCGCGGTCGGCGTGGCGTCGGGCGGCATGGCGCTGGGCGAACGTTGCGAAGAGGGTGACGTGCTCGGCCTCTTCCTCGAAGACAACCGAAGACGTCTGAACAGCCGCATGGCGCAGCTGATGGGCGACGCGCCCTGGCCGAAGCGTCTGAAATTCTTCACGCTCGAGAACAACTTTCCAAGGCTCGACGAAGGCGGGCTCGAACGCATCGAGCAATGGATCGAGCGCGTCGAACGCCCGCGCTTCGTCATCCTCGACGTGCTCACGAAAGTGCGCCCGCGCGGCGACAAGAACCGCACGCTCTACGAGAACGACTACGAAGCGCTGAAAGGCCTGACCGAACTGGCGCTGCGCAAACGCATCGCGATCGCCGCCGTCCACCACTGCCGCAAAACCCCCGCCGACGAAGACCCCTTCGACGAACTCTCCGGCACCACGGGCCTCACCGGCGCCGCGAACACGACGCTGGTCCTCAAACGCGGCGAAGGCCGCACCGACATCCTCTACGGGAGAGGCCACGACGTCCCGGAGTTCGAAAAGGCGCTGAGCTTCGACCCGACAAGGGGGCTATGGACGGTGCTGGGCGACGCCGACGAATACCGCGGCAACGAGATCGAACGGAAGATCCGCGCGGTGTTCGAAGACGCCGGCCGCGCACTCGGCCCGAAAGAAATTCTCGAGGCGCTCGGCGGCGACTTGTCCTACGACGCGCTACGCAAACGCCTGAACCGAATGGTCCGAACCGGCATCCTCACCAAAGACGATCGAGGAAGGTACGCCATGTAAGACGCGTCCGGTACGTCCGAAGCGTCCGGTCCGTCCGGAACGACCGCTTTGTCCGCTCTTCGTCCATAAGACCAAGGGAATGCCCACGCACGTCTAAAGAAGAGGACAAAGGTGGCTTAGACCATGCGCCGCCAGCGTGTCGGCTGAAGAAGCGACCGGACAACCGGACGTTCCGGACGCTCCGGACCAACCGGACGCCGCTTGGATCTGGTCGCAGCCCACGCGAACCGAGCAGCGACCTGGACGCTCGGCAAAAACAACCATAAAACGCTCCTAGGATTCTATGGAGGACCAACCTCGTCGTTGGCGCGCGAAGGTAGCCTCCGGAGGCGAACATAATCGCGGATAAGATTTCGCAAAGCGGGCGCAGCGCCTCAGATGTGCTTTCCGGCTTTCGCTACCAGTTGATGCAATCTCTCGCGGCGTGGCTGTCTCTCCGCGACGGTGAGGAGCTTTGGCTAGAGGTTTCGGAAGACTTTTCGATTGCAACAAAGGAAGTGACGAAAGACGTTCAGGTAAAGAGCTCTCGCGCCGTGGCAGGGCCGCCGTCTTACAGCCTCCAAAGCCAAGACGTGCGTGCAGTACTATCGCGTTTCTGGGACCGGCAAGAGAAGGCCCCGGAAGTTGAACACCGCCTGGTGTTCATTGCCCACGGGCAAGCGGCGCAACAGCGTGGATTCACGTTTCCAGACAATACCCCGGGCCTAGTCTATTGGCGTCAAGCCGCTCTCGATGCTGACACCAGTCCACTCCGCACAGCTCTGTCTGTCTTGTTCCGCGACACACCAATAGCAGCGTGGATTGATAAGAACCCCACAGATGAGGATCTGCGCAACAAGCTGCTCCGAAAAGTAAGTTGGCAGTTGGAGGCGCAACCGGTCAGCGACCTGGAAAAGGACCTGACGGACCGCATAGTCGGTGTCTACCTGGACATGAAACTGCCGGCCACGTTGGGAAAACCGGGGTTCAAGGCGCTGCTCGATAGAGTGTTTCAGACTGCAGCCGAGTTGAGCGTGACGAGTAGAAAACTTACGCGCGCCGACCTTGCCGTTGCGATTGAGGAACTTGCTGCGCCAACCGCAATTGCGAAGTTGGCAGGGCCCTCGACGCCGTTCGCGTCCGCCGATACTCGACACGAGACGCTCGTCTCAGAGTTGGCTCCATTTCCTGACTGGCTAGCGCGCAGAGAGATCACGGTTAAGCGGATTCTCTCAGCGGTTTCAGGACAATCCGTCGTCTGGATACATGGGTCCCATGGGCTGGGGAAGTCTACGCTCGCTAAGTTGCTCGCCGATTCGTTGGGCGGGAACTGGGTGTCGATTGATCTGACACCAATTCAAAATGATCCGGGCGCTATTCTGGTCGCGTGGCGCGAGTTTGTAAGGTACATGCTGGGCGACTCCCGCCCGGATGGCGCAATAGTCGACTCGCTCCCGCCGTCTGCCGTGCCCGCCTTAACATCGCGCATTGCTTCGCTTGCCCGAATCCTTGCTGCTCGAGGCGGAAGGCTTGTGATTACATCGTTGCAGGAGCCGTCTCCGGCGCGGGTGATGGAATTTGATAGTTCTGCCAAGTCTGTTGTGCCGGCGCCGTATTTCTCAGAAGAAGATGTGCTCGAATTGGTCCGTGGTCCAAGCCCGCCGCCAGATGAGTTTCACGAGGCATGGGCAAAGCTAATTCTTCTTGGTGCGGCAGGGGGGCACCCTCTGCTGGTTGCAGCAAAAGTAGCCAGCTTTAGAGCGCGTCGGTGGCCGACTTCATCGTTCAGCGACGCGGTCGATGTTCCAACTAGCGACGCAACCAAAGCGACCCGAGAAGAAGCTCGACGGATGTTGCTCAATGAGTTAGGCGCTTTTGGCGGAGTGACCTCCCGCGATGCCGCAAAAATCCTTCGGCGCATCGCGTGCGTTTACAATCGTGTCGACGATTCCTTGGCTCACCGCTTGGCGGCGATGAAGCCCGCGATCTCAATGGCTGGCGATGCCATGGCGTTGCTCAAAGGAACTTGGCTGGAGCTAATGCCCGGTGGAGACATTCGCATATCTCCGCTACTTGCAGACATCGCTAGCGATGTGCCCGAAAGCGAAGTCAACCAGTGTCGGCAACTAGCCGCCGAGTATTGGCTTGGGACAAAGGTTCTTAACGAGAAGACGCTGCCACTAGCCTTTTGGAACGCATTCTTCGGCAAACATCATTGGGCCGTGCTCAAACTTTGCGAGGTGATCCAGACGTTGCCTCGGGAGAAGCTTGTTGGTGCAGCGACGTTTTTGTCACCACTAGCGTTCTTTAGCAAAGATCATGCTCTGTTCGGGCATCCAATTGTTGATGCCAACCTTCGGCTGCTCCAATTCGAGGTAGCGGACGCAATTGAAGAGGGTGCGCGCGCGGGTCTCATCGCCACAAGGCTGCTAGAGGAGATCGATGCGCAGCCCCACGCGGATGTCAGGGCATTGTTCACCTCGGTGTCCGTACCAAAGGTGCTTAGCGCAAAAAATGCTGAAACGCCTGCGGGCGTCTTAGTGGAATATGCCATGAGACTTCGTCGCGTGGCGTCGCAAGTCCAAGAGCTCATGGGCGACTCCTTCATGGACATTACCGAGGGCGTGCGGGAATTCATCGGGCCCCGGAGTGACACCGCGGCAATCCTGCTCGCGGAGACAATTGGAAGGGTGAGAGGATCCGCGCACTTCTTGGAGTTCATAGAAGCCTTGGACGCCATTCCTGAAGCGGATCGGAACAGCTTTATCGACGGTGCAAGTGACGTATTCGAAGGTCTGAGTGTGTTTGTACACGGGGGGTGGGCCAGGGATCAGGTCGACAATGCACCGATGACTGATGCACTGGCTCGATACGAACGCGCCGTCGCGATAGTGATGAAGTGGAAGCGCCAAGATGTGTTGGCAGAACTTGCTTGCGCCAAATCTGTAATTCTCGACGAAGGATTGAGCTCAGCCGATGATGCCATCAAAACTATCGATAGCGCGATAGAGACATTCGGCAGCCTGCCCCTGTTACTGAGGCAAAAGGCGAAGGTCTTGACCCATAAGGGCGAGGACTTAGCAGCTTCGAATTTACTGAAAAACGTTGAGCGCGATGTGGAGACGTCGCCGCCATTTGAGCGCGCTCTAGCACTTCGAGGGGCGGCCGTCGCAGCCGCTCGAGCGCGCAGATTTCTCCGCGCGATCGACCTATTCCAAGGAGCTGCCGAGGCGATCGCAGACCGAGAGAGCCTCAGAGCGTTCAGAATCGGTCTAATCGCAGAAACGGCGATCGCCTACTGGGACGCAGACAAGAAGGACCTTGGAATCGTCGCGTTGGCCGACGCGTTCGATCTCCTGGAACAGGTAGACGCGACGGCCAACCGGCAAAACGAGCGGGTTCACCAGGTAGTGCGCGCGGTATGTGGAATGTTTGCCTTTGATACATCCCCTCGACAACGCGAAATGCAGTCGGTCGTAACGTATGGCCACGCATCCGAGTTGCATTCGAAGGACGAACCGCTTCAACGTCCAACCTATGGCTCACTTGCTGACAACTGGCGCATCTTGGCGTTGGTTGAAATTCAAGCTGGGTTGGATGTTGGAATTCAGGGTCGCTCGGAAGCGAAACAATCGTCCACCAGATTGGCTTCAATCGAAACGCTAATTCTCGGTGCGCGCTATGCGTCTCTCCTTGGCACAACACAATTAGATGCGATCCTGAACGCTGGCGTTCACACCTGCTCGTCTGCCTGGACAACGTTGACGTTGCGGAAATCGTCGACCGACCCGAGAGCAACAACAGCCGACTTAATGGTTCATCCCGCGTCAGAGCTTGTCGGGAACGACACCAGCCGCGAGTTGTTGTTTTACCTACCGCTCGATGTTCTTATTGCAAATAAGCTAGCCGGTAAGCCCGACGCAACGTTGGCAGACAAACTACGCAATGCTTGCACTGTGGCATTCGGAGAAACGAACCACGTCAGCGCTTTCTTCAAAGCAGCTACTGGACTTTATACTGTTGGGATGTCGGCTCCGTTCCCTTACCATGTCGCTAGCACCATCGCATGGTCCGAGGACGACCTTCGAAACGCTCCATCAAAGCGCTTCATGCGTGACTTGTACTTTGTGATACACACGGCGCAGAGCTTTGCGAGACGCAAACTTGAGGACTTAATCGCATTGCCCATTACCGATGGTTGGGCCTGGGTCCTCGAAAATCAGCAATTCCTGCTCACGAACCCCGCCAAACATCGCGACTCGATAGCAGCAGCAATTGCTCAGTCGAAATCAGTGGGGGTTCGAGGATTGGCAGATCTTCTAATAGTTGTGGCTCCCGCGGTTGGGTGCAAGTCGGGCGATTGGTGGGAAACCATGCTGAAAAACATCAAGTGATTTGTTCGGGCGGTGCCGCAAGCGGCGGTTCGCCTCGTTCAATGTCAGCGCGGATGCGGGCAAACGCCTCTTCGCGTTCTCGGCGAACTTCTTCTGGCGTCTCTACCAGCACTGACACTCTGCCGCCAGAGACAACAGACTTGAAACTTCTCTCCAGTTTTTCAAGCGCCCCCGCAATGCGGTCATCCGCGTTTCTACCAACCTCCGACATGCCGCGAAACTGATTGATATCGAGAATGAATGCAGCGGTCGCAGACTGGTCCGCGGCATTCTGATAGGTCACCGAAACCTTGATGGGAACAATCGGCGGATCTTTAAACAAGTCGCTGGCCGTGCCGAAAAACGAGCGAACCTGCTGACCGGGAGCCAACTGGGAGAAGCCATCAAAGAGCGCCATAGAGGCAGCTCTGACACCAAGCTTGCCAAGTTCGTCACGGGACGGGCTGAGGG
>CXWL01006353.1_pt1 | contig 24165 bp, 21 predicted proteins | sample 590931 | NCBI WGS metagenome assembly CXWL01 (sample SAMEA3498368, study PRJEB10139) | groundwater metagenome | biome: water well; material: biofilm material | place: Germany | collected 2015-04-27
CGGGGTAGATCTGTTGAACGGCATCGAAAAGCAATCCACAACCGGGTAGCAAGAGCAGTAGGCCGCATAGGGCGATGGCCGATAGCACCGGCTGCCACCGATGTCGGAAGGCGGTCGTGAGGCGGATACCGCTCAGCGTCAGACTCACGCTCCGACGGATCGCCCGCAGGAAGCGGCTCAATACCGGAATCCGGTTAGAAACAGCCANNGATTCTCCGCGAAAATTGACATCGTATTGCGTAAATTGCAGGCTCAGGTCGAGCGAGATTCCCTGCGCCACGGGAAAGCGCACACCGGTTTGGCCGCCATACAGCAAACCCGGCGAGGTGCGTCCTTGTCCTGAGATGACGGTGCCGATCAGCCCGCCCACGTAGGGAACGGCATGATCTTCAAGCGGGCCGAAAAAAAGATGCTTGAGCATTCGCCCGATCGGCATCGAAGCAGGAAATTCGAGGAGGTCCAGGACGTTGTTCCAGCGCGGGTTGAGAAATATCGCATGTTGATCGGTCCGGAAGTCGTCGGTGCGGATGCTGAAATACTGATATCCGGCCCGGATCTCTCCATCGCCATATCGTAGCGCGGTGATGCCGGCTTGTAGCGTCACTTCCCGATCCTTCGGTGCGAAGGATTGCTGGCGCAGTGCGACGTCGAAGTTGAACGGCCGTATGGGCAGGATTTCGAGCAGTGCCTCTTGCGCCGGGGCCGGAAGGGGACCGAAGAGTGTCAGGGCGATCACCCAGAGAGAGAGCCGGAACAACAAGCCGACTGATGGAGACCGCTGAATGTATGCCGACATGACATGACCGTCAGTGAGAATGAGCCGGTCCATCGGTCGATTGCGGCGAATCGATGCCGTGGACGGGCGGCCCAGCTGTGATGCAGGATTTCATGATGTCCGCCCGGCACTGACCTCCGCTGATTGCCTGGTTCGCAATGGCGGTAAGTTCTTTTTCGGTCAGATGCGGGCGCACGATATCGACCAGCACATGGTCCGGCATCAGGTCTTGGTCTGCACGGAGCACGCCGGTTTGCTGCTCAAGAACGGAAACAATCTGTTGCCGTAAGGATAGGCAGTCAGGGCCGGTAAGTATTAACGCGACTCGCTCGTGTGTCGATTCAGCTCGACCGGTATCGGGTATGGAGAGGATAAGGCTGAGACCGAGACCGAGGAGAAGAATGGGGCGCGAGTTCGACATAGGTTGTTCATGAACCATTGGGACGGGGATGATACGCTCCGGCTGGTCGAAAGACCAGCCGGAGCGCGTGAAGCACCTTACTTCGCTTTTGCCGGAAGTTCCCAGGGAACCATAGGCATCAAGTTCGTCGAGGGCTTGGCCTCGGGGGATGCCAAGAGGACGGCGATGGCGCCACGGAGGGCACCGGTCAAGGAATGCGTGACCAGCGGGTAGGCGCCGGCCGATTCCACGACGACGTCGAACGTTGCCGCACTGCCCGGTCCCACCACGTAGGTCTGCACACCGGTCAGCTTGTTGGCCGGATTACCGCTTTCATAGACGTTGTCCCAGATCTCGCCGATCGGGTGGAATGATGAGAACTCGTTCGGACCGGCGTTGACGAAATACACGCGCACGCGCTCGCCCGGCTTGGCGTCAAGCTTGCCGCCGCCCGTGACGAACGGGTGATACTTGAAGATGCCGCCGTTGAACATCATCCCGTCGAATTTCCGGTCGAACATCGCCTGCACGTCGCCGGGGTTCTTGAAGTATTCGGATTGAACCAGCACGTATTCACGGTCCGCCTTGGGCCAGACCGATGCGTCTTTCGGATCGACGATGATGGCGCCGAACATGCCGCGCGCGACGTGCTGGATCATGGGCGGTGCGCCGCAGTGATAAAAGAAGATTCCGGGCTTCTTGGCGATGAAGGTGTAGCTGATTGTTTCGCCGGCATTGATGGCCTTGTAGTTCTTCAAGAAGTCGATTTCCGCCGCATGGAAGTCCATGGCGTGCGGGTTCTTATTCGTGGCGGGATTGGTGAGGGTGAAGTTGATGGTGTCGCCTTCGGTCACGCGGACGACCGGACCCGGCATCGTGCCGTTGAAGGTCCAGGCGGCATACTTCTCGCCTCCGCCATCGATGACGATGTCGGACTCCACGGCGGTCATGTGGATGTCATGGGTTTTTGCGGACGCATAGGACGGGAGTCCTATTAGTCCGGCCAGTGCAATGGCAGCCGATCCTGCCATTGCGACTACCTGTTGTGATCCTCTGTTCATCATGTCGCACTCCTCTGTGTATGGTTGGTCGAACTTCTCCGGGCGAATGTGCTGAGGGCTGTTGTCTCTGAATCCTTCAGCAGCACGTCGTCTGTGTCTGTGAGCATAAGGAGAGCGCTGTCAAAAAAACATGACGCATATCATGTTTTTGAAATATGTTGGAACTGCCGGTCTGGAGGGTTTTACGCAGAGGCGAGGGCTTTGAGGCCGGTGAGATCTCGAATAATGAGATGGGTTGCCGTTCCGGACACGAGGCGATTGCGTTTGAACCGACTCATGATGCGAATGGCGGTCTCGGTCGTCGTGCCCACCATGTTGGCCATATCCTGGCGGGTCAGTCTCATCGGAAGACTGATGCCTTGCGGGTTTTTCACGCCGCTCTTCGTCGCCAGATCGACCAGGAGCGAGGCCAGTCGCTGGTCGGCGCGATCGAGGGCCATGATCTTGGCTTTCTCCTGGGCTTCGTTGAGGCGATTACCGAGGTGTTTGATGACTTCAATCGCGGCTTCGGGATTGCGGCGCAGCATCTCGAAGTAGGATTTCTTGTTCATGCGCAGAATGCTGACGTCGCCCATCGGTTGTGCCGTGCCAGGATGGCGGGTTCCCTCGAAGGCGGCGGCGTCGCAGCAAAAGAGATCGCCGGGCATCAGCATTTTCAGCGTGCACTCTTTCCCTTCCGGGCTCGATTTGACGCACTTGACCGTGCCTTCCTTCACGATGTGAAAGAATTCGGTGGGATCGCCTTCACGAAAAATGACATCGCGCTTGGTGTAGTGCTGCTCGGTCAAATCCTGAAGCACGCGTTGGCGGTCTGCGCTGGAGAGAATCTTGAGCAGAGGGATATGGTTGAGCTCATCCGGGGGCGATGAGCTCAACCGATTACTTGCTGATCTGCTTGGCCGCTTCGACAATGGATCGCGCTCCGATGCCAAAATGATCGACGAGTTCGTCCGGCTTGCCGCTATGGGGAATCACTCGGACGGCGAGTTTGTGAACCTTCACGCCTTCCGCACCGACCGCGCTCAGGACGGCATCGCCGAGTCCCCCGTGCGCGTAGTGGTCTTCCACGGTAAGGAGGCGGCCGTGGGTGGCGCGCGCACTGGCGATGAGGGTGGCCTGGTCGATAGGCGCAATGCTGTAGAGATCGACGACGCGCACGGCGATGCCTGCGGCTTTCAATTGATCGTAGGCTTTGAGGGCTTCAAATAGTGTCACGCCGGCTGCCACGATCGTGAGCGCATCGTTGGCGCTTTGGCGGAGGACTTTGCTTCCCCCGATCGGGAACGTCTCTTCCGGTCCGTAGAGTACCGGGGATTTCGGGCGTCCGGCTCGGATGTAGACCATCCCTTTATGGTTGGCCGCCGCTTCGACGAGCCGATAGGTACAGGTCGCGTCTGACGGATAGAGGACGACGACGCCCGGCTGTGCCGCCATCATGGCGATGTCTTCCAGTCCCATCTGCGAAGGGCCGTCCTCGCCGATGCTGACACCTACGTGGGTGCCGACCAGCTTGATGTTGGATTGGCTGATGGCCGCCATCCTGATGAAGTCGTACGCGCGCGTAAAGAACGCGGCGAAGGTGGCGACAAAGGGAACTTTGCCGCAGGCGGCGAGGCCGGCGGCTGCGCCGAGCATATTCTGTTCAGCGATGAAGTTTTCGAAAAACCGGTTCGGAAACTTCTTGCCGAATTTGTCTGTGTAGGTGGAGTTCTTGACGTCGGCATCCAGGCCGACTACGGAGGAATGCACTCCGCCCAATGCTTCGAGCGCCACGCCAAAGGCTTCACGTGTGGCAGCTGCGTCGCCCACCTTATAGGGTGAAGGCGGAAGCGCAGTTCGTGTCGCCGGCGCGGGTGTGACTGCGGCAGGCCGGTTGATCTGCACGGTTCCGTTGCCGGGTTTCAGCTGCTTGGTCAATTCATCGATCGCCTTTTGGGTCTCTTCTCCCTTGGGAACCGGTTTCCCATGCCAGCTGGGGCTGTCCGCCATGAATGAAAGGCCGTGCCCCTTGAAGGTCTTAGCCAGCAAGACGGTCGGTTTCCCTTTTGTGCGGGCAGCCTCATCAAAGGCGGCAACGAGCGCGGCGATGTCATGACCGTCGACCACGATGGCATGCCAGCCGAATCCTGACCAGCGCGCGCGATAGCCTTCCATATTGTGTTGCAACATGGTGGGATCGCTCTGTCCCAGCCGGTTCACATCGACGATGGCGCAGAGATTATCCAGTCCATGATGCCGGGCCACTTCAGCCGCTTCCCAATTCGATCCTTCGACAGACTCGCCATCGCCCATGAGGACGTAGGTCCGGTGGTCGAGCTTGTCGACGGACTTGGCATTCAACGCGATGCCGATGCCGACGGGAAGGCCTTGTCCGAGCGAGCCGGTGGCCATATCCACGAAGGACAGCCGGGGAGTCGGGTGTCCCTCAAGATCGGAGGTCAAGGTGCGTAATTTCAGGAGGTCGCTCTTGGGGAACAGTCCCGCTTCCGCCCAGGCGGCATAGAGCAGGGGCGCGGCATGTCCTTTTGACAGGACGAATCGATCGCTGTTGGGGGCTTTAGGGTCCTTCGGGTCGTAACGCATGACGGAGAAGAAGAGCGTGGCCACAATGTCGGCAGCAGAGCAGCAGCTGGATGGATGGCCGCTGGCCGCTTCAGATGTGGCTCGAACGCTTTCGATACGGAGTTGCGTGGCCTTGTTATGGAGGGTATTGAGTAACTCGGGAGACGGGGCTGCACTGGCCATCGGAACTCCTTTCAGGAATTGAACGCTCAGTAGGTTGCCGGCACATGCTTCTCTACGTCAGAGATTGGCAGGAACGCGGCGGGGCTTGAGGCTAACAAAACGATGGAAGGGAGTCAATGAAGGGGCTCGCGATCTTCTTGCTTGAGCCTTGGAAGCCTCAAGGAAGAAGATCGCAGAAAATGGACGGATGGTTCTGACTAGACCTGAGACGAGGGTGTCACGGTCGAGACTTCGCTTGAGCAGGTACTCTCGAGGCCATTGTAGGCGCTGACCGTAAAATAATAGCGAGTATTGGGTTGAAGATCCGATAGTGTGGCGTTCGGTGATTCGACAAATTGAGCCGATTCATACGAGCAGGAGCCCGACTGTCCGGGAGATTGTCGTCCGTAGTGGACGTAGTATCCGACTATCGACGAATCCTGTATCGGGTTCCATGCGAGCGAGGCAGTTGGAAGTGCCGAGTTCGGTGACGTTGAGACCGCGGGGGCTCCTTCCCCGCCGCCGCCACAGCCGGTGAGCAGTGTGCAGGCGGTTAACAACATGCATGTGGACAAGGTACGCATAGATTGGTTTCTCGATTCATCTCTCATGATAAAGGGTTTCCTTCTACTTGATTGGAGGCTGGATCTACAACCTTAAAATGTCGAACGGCGCGGGCTGTCAGTCGGAAGCGTTGAGCTAGCGCTCAGCGCAACAGCCGCCATGATGAGTAATATGAAGAGGATCATTAGGTCCCGCTCCCTTATTGTCGGGAGTGCTTCAAGCAAAACATAGGCCAATGATAACTTAGTCTCTGCCTCAAGCTCATATTGAGATTCTGAATGGAATTCCTTGCGCGCATTGCAAGGCCTGTATGTTTTGACCTTCAGGTGGTTGAGTGACGTAACGGTTTCTAACGAAATTTATCCTGCAGGCGGTGTAGGTTGATCCCTTCACTTCCTACACAGGCTTTTCTGGATTGAAGAGTAAAGACCTGACTGAATACGAATGGCTGGAGATTTTAGACGTCGGTAGGATCTTGATTCGAGGAAATGGAAGATTTATGGAGCTGCGCGGCCTTGAAAATATCGGTACAGGAGAAACGCATTGAGCAGGACGACGATCGAGAGAATGCTGTAGGTGGTGAAGGTGCTTGCGAGATTCAGTTCGACGAGAACTCGTGAAAGTCCAAATCCGACGACGACGGCGTCAAAGCTCATGCAGAGTCGCCGGAAGGTTTCCGGGTCCATCCAACGGATCAAGAATACGCCTAGCGGAATGCCCAGTAAGACGCTTGGCACGATGTAGGGCATGACCTTCATGCTCTCAACGCTGTAAAACCCGATGATGCCGTAGGCGATGGCGGTCAACGTCGCCTCAGCGACCCGGATCACGCCCAGCGCCGCGCGAAAATCCTGTTTTTCATATCCCTGATTGTTGAAGAGGAGTGCCAGCGGTGGTCCGGAAATGGTGGTGACAGAATAGAGCGTGCCGATGCCGACCCCGAACGGGACGCCGATGGCTTTTTCAGCTTTGATTGGTTTGCGGATGCCGGCCGCTTGAAGCAGAATCAACGGGAGCAGCATGAAGTAGGTGACGAACTTTACCCAGGCCGGTTGCACCATCGAGAGGATATAGCTACCGATGGCGACCCCCATGGCGAGGCCAATCAGGATCGGCACGACACGCCGGAAAATATTGGGTATGTTTTGGCGATTGAGAAAGAGGACATAACTATTCAGGACCAGCTCCACGAGCACCATGGCCGGATTCAAAATACGATTCGTATAGAACAGCAGGGCCACCGGCATCGTAATCGAGGAGAAGCCGTAGCCCAGCGCGCCATTGACGGTCGCGGCGACGAAGGTAATGAGGACGAGGACGATCTGATCCATGGTTATCCCCTGCGATGGCTCGCTGCAAAATCGTTGAGCGTACAATTATCGAGAATGCCGGCAATGGCATCGCGGACCGGACCCATCACATGCTGGACCGGGCACTCGGCCTTGTCTGCATAGGGGCAATCCCGGCATTTCTGATACGCGGTCTTACTCACGCATCCGATGGGGGCAAGCGGGCCATCCAATATACGGATCACTTGACCGACGGTGATCTGCTCGGGGGGCTTGATGAGGGTATAGCCGCCTTTGAGACCGCGTCGGCTGGCCAGTAATCCTGCCCGCTTCAATGCCAGAAGGATTTGCTCTAAGAACTCGATCGGAATGTGTTGGCGCTTGGCAATTTGGTGCCGCTGTAACGTCGTTTGTTCGTAGGCGAGCGTGAGTTCAATGAGCGCTCGGAGTCCGTACTCGCTTTTCTTGGAAAGCTTCACGCCTTGTCTTTCTAAAATGAATTGACTTAGTCAAGTTTTGTCACAGTAATGCAGGCTGATGAGATTCGTCAAGCTCTTGGTTCCGCTTACGAGCGGAATATCCTTCAGGGGTGTGTCGGCGTCCCATTCTCTTTCCTATTGCGGCAACACGATGCAACTCTTTGATCCATGAGGGAATGTTTCTTGACAGTATGAAAGCATTCTTGTTAGCTTGGCTCGCTGTTTTTCTCCGGCGGCAACCGGTGAGTTTTCTCTAGAATCAATCATTGGACCTCTCGTGAATTATCAGGACCTCATTCTGACGTTGAGCAGGTTTTGGGCGGATCGAGGCTGCGTCATTCAACAGCCGTACGACATGGAAATGGGGGCGGGAACCTTTCATCCGGCCACTTTCCTGCGTTCCCTCGGTCCTGAGCCCTGGCGGGCTGCCTATCCGCAACCCTGCCGTCGTCCCACGGACGGCCGCTACGGGGAAAATCCGAACCGCATGCAGCATTACTATCAGTACCAGGTAGTGCTGAAGCCGGCTCCCGATAATATCCAGGAGCTTTATCTCGAAAGCCTCGCGCAATTGGGGATCAATCCCAAACAGCACGACATTCGATTTATCCAAGATGACTGGGAGTCCCCGACGCTCGGGGCCTGGGGCCTGGGGTGGGAAGTCCGCCTGGATGGAATGGAGATTACCCAGTTCACCTATTTCCAGGAAATCGGTGGGATCGAGCTGGCGCCCATCACCGGCGAGATCACCTATGGGACGGAACGCATCGCCATGTATCTGCAGCAGGTCAACAACGTCTATGACCTGGCCTGGACCGATCAGATCAAGTACGGCGACATCCATCATGAAACCGAAGTGCAGGGTTCCCGCTACAACTTTGAAGAAGGCGATGTAGCAATGTTGATGCAGGCCTTTCAATCGCACGAAGCCGAATGTAAGCGGTTGCTTGCACAGACGGAAAAGCGTCTGACGTTGCCGGCCTACGACTACTGCATCAAATCCTCGCACGTGTTCAACCTGCTTGACGCGCGGGGAGCCATCAGTGTGGCGGAGCGCACCGGCTACATTGCGCGGGTTCGGGCGTTGGCCCGGCAATGCGCGGAACGCTACATTGAAGAACGGGCCGCCATGGGGCATCCCCTCATGGCTCGTGCGACAAAGCAGGGGCCCCAACAAACCGGTCGTACGCGATCGGCCGCTGCAAGCAAGCGGTCTTAATTGTCTAAGAAATTGTCTATGCCGAAAGCTCAGCAACCATCTCGCGCCGCGGTGTCCACGAAGAAGAATGGCGGGCGATCTGCTCCGGCAACTGCGGAACTGCTGCTGGAGATCGGAGTCGAAGAGCTGCCCTATCAGTTTATCAGTCCCGCGCTGGCTCGCTTGAAAGAGTCCGCCGAACAGCTGCTCGCGGAACAGCGACTCACGTTTCAGGCTGTCAAGACGCTCGGGACTCCTCGAAGACTGACACTCGTTGTTGAAGGATTGCTCACCCAACAGGCTTCCGTCATGAAGGAAGCCATGGGGCCGTCCAAGACGGTGGCCTTCGATCAGGCGGGGCAGCCGACCAGAGCCGCTGTCGGTTTTGCGGCCGGGCAGGGTGTGGCGGTACAGGATCTGGAAGTTCGGCAGACGCCGAAAGGCGAGTATCTCTTTGCCGTGAAGCGCGAGGACGGGCGTCCTTCCAAAACGGTATTGATGGAACTCTTGCCGCAGCTCGTGGGCAAGTTGTCTTTCCCGAAAGCGATGAAATGGAACGAAGCGGGCGTGCGCTTTGCCCGGCCGGTGCGATGGCTGGTCGTCCTATTCGGCGGTACGGTCCTTCCGATAGAGGCAGCCGGCATCAAGGCGGGGAACCGGACGCGGGGCCATCGGGTGTTGGGCGCAAAGCAGGGAGTGGTTGTTCGGGATGGCGCGACGTATGTGAAGGCGCTGGAGAAAGACGGTGTCATTCCTGACCCTGAACGCCGTCGGGCGATCATATCCGAGCAGATTGCGACATTGTGCCAGAAGACGGGATTCGTCCTCAATCAAGACGATGCGTTGCTCGATCAGGCCGTGTATACGACGGAATGGCCCTACGCGATCATCGGGTCGTTCAAGGACATGTATCTTGATGTCCCTGAAGAAATCCTGATCACCTCGATGAAAGAGCACCAGGGCTTCTTTTCGCTTCGTCATAAGACGACCGGGAAACTGGTGGCGCATTTCATTGCGGTGGCCAACAATCGAGTCAAGGACATGGGCCTCATCCGCGAAGGCAATGAGCGGGTACTGGCTGCACGATTGGCCGATGCCAAGTTCTTCTATGACAATGACCGTACGACCGCGCTACAGGATAGGGTCGCTAAGCTCGATGGCGTGACCTTTCACCAGAAAATCGGGACGATGGGGCAGAAGCAGGCGCGTATCGCCGCGCTGGCAGCTTCGCTTGCTCGACTGGCCGGTCTGAACGAATCCGTCGTGAAGAGCTGTGAGCGGGCGGGCGCGTTGTGCAAGGCTGATCTGCTGACCGGTATCGTCGGAGAGTTTCCAGAATTGCAGGGCGTGATGGGCGGGTATTATGCGCGGCACGACGGGGAAGCGCCGGCGGTGTGCCAGGCGATCCTCCAACATTATCGACCCCAGTCGATGGAGGGCGCGATTCCTGAATCCACCGAAGGGCAGGTCTTGTCGCTGGCCGATCGTATGGACAGCCTCGCATCTTTCTTTCATGTCGGCATGGTCCCGACGGGTTCAGAAGATCCCTTTGCGCTGCGTCGCCATGCAACGGCTGTCGTGCGCATTCTCTTGGAAGGTGACGTCCGGCTGAACCTGGGGCGTGCTATCAGTGAAGCGCGCACCATTGTGGGGGCGGCAGGAATCAAGGCCGGTTCAACTCAGGGCGATGGCCAGCAACGGCTGGTCGACTTCGTGTTTGAACGCGTCCGTCACTACGCCCGCACCGTCCATGGATTGCGGGATGATGTCGTGAATGCCGTCGTGAGTGTGACCGACCGGCAGTCATTCGACCTGCGGGACCTCCTGGCCAAGATGCAGGCGTTGCAGGCAGTGACCAGCCGACCGGAGTTCGATCCGTTGATCGTCGGATTCAAGCGCGCCCATCGGCTGGTTGAAAAAGAGCAGTGGGATCGTCAGCCGGTGGCTTCAGCAGTCTTTCAAGACGCCACCGAGTCTGCGTTGCATAAGGCGGTATCGGAGGAACGGGAGCGAATGGGGACCTCCATGCAGGCGAGCGACTACGGCAAGGCGCTGGAATCACTGGTGTGTTTGAAGCCGGCTATCGACGCCTTTTTTGCCGCGGTGATGGTGAATGCAGACGACAAAGCGGTGCGCAGCAATCGGCTCTCGCTCTTGAAGGATGTAGACGAATTCTTCATGTCATTCGCGGACTTCTCCCAGATTGTGGTACAAGGGAGCTAGTCGGGGTATGGCCTTATGGTGCAGGATTTCCCATCGCAGGTTGGCCCGGCAGAACCGGGGAATGATGCGCAGCGTGTCACACGCGTTCAGCGGTATACGAGGATCGTCACAATTGTCCTGATCGCACTATGCAACGGGATTTTCCTGTTCGGCATATGGGCGAGCGGCGTCAACCTGGATGAGTTGGTCAAAACGCAGGATCAGTTTAATCCTCAAAATGACGTGTGCCTTCGTCTCAGTTGGCAGCGTCTTGCCGGATCGACTGAGCCCATCCGCCTCTGCTCCGAGTGGATCAATCTCTCGGATTCGACAGGCAGGCCTCATGTGCTGGACAAAAACACCAAAGTGCGGCAGGGTTCTGATGGGCGCTATTACGTGGATCATGGCATCAAGGCCGATTATCGTCTCGTGGGATTTGTCGGATTTGTCGCGGCGGTCATCGTTTTCGGGATGCTGACGCGGCGGTATCTGGTCAATCGGTATCGGCTTCAACTTGAATTGGCTGCAGGCAGACCAGTCGTCTAGATTCAGTGGTCGATCGTAAAGGAGAGCAGGCGTGGCAAAGAAATACGTGTACTACTTCGGAGACGGCAAGGCAGAAGGCACGTCCAACATGAAGGAGTTGCTGGGCGGCAAAGGCGCGGGTCTGGCCGAGATGACCAACCTGGGCATTTCCGTGCCTCCCGGATTCACCATCACCACAGAAGCCTGCGTCGAGTACTACAAGCTGGGGAAGAAGTATCCGCCCGGGATGTGGGAGACGGCGTTGGCGTCACTCAAGCGGGTGGAACGGTCGATGGGCATGGGGTTCGGTGATCCGGAGCGGCCCTTGCTGGTCTCTGTGCGTTCCGGTGCGCGCGCGTCGATGCCGGGGATGATGGACACCGTGCTCAACGTCGGCCTGACGCTCAAGACGGTCGAAGGTCTTGCGGCCAAGACGAAGAATGAACGGTTTGCGCAGGACAGCTATCGCCGGTTCATCACGATGTTCGGCAGTATCGTCATGGGTGTGCCGCGCGAACACTTCGAAGCGATTCTGAATCACAAAAAAGAAGAAATGGGTGTGAAGCATGAGACGCAGCTCGATGCGCGCGCCTTACGCGATCTCGTGGAACGCTTTAAATCGCTGGTCAAGGAAGAGACTGGCAAAGGGTTCCCGGACGATCCGAATGAACAGCTGAAACTGGCGATCGACGCGGTGTTTTCCTCCTGGAACGGCGCGCGCGCCATTACTTATCGCCGGCTGAACGGTATTCCGGATCACTGGGGAACGGCGATCAACGTCGTGGCGATGGTGTTCGGGAACATGGGCGACACCAGCGGTACCGGCGTGGCGTTTACGCGCGATCCCAATTCAGGCGAGCGGAAGTTTTTCGGCGAGTGTCTGATGAATGCGCAAGGCGAGGATGTGGTCGCTGGAATCCGGACGCCGCTGCCGGTCACGGAACTCGGCAGGACGGTGCCTCCCGCCTATAAAGAATTGGAACATACCTATAAGCGACTCGAGAAGCATTACCGCGACATGCTCGACCTGGAATTTACGATCCAGGAAGGCAAGTTGTACATGTTGCAAACGCGCGTCGGGAAACGTACCGGCATTTCCGCCGTGCGGATCGCCGTCGAGATGGTCAAAGAGGGTTTGATCACCAAGCGCGAGGCGGTGCAGCGGGTCGGTCCGGATCAGCTCGCGCAGTATCTCTATCCGATCTTCGATACCCAATCTGAAGCTGGTTCAACCCCGTTGGGCAAGGGACTGCCGGCCGGGCCCGGAGCGGCGGCGGGAAAGATTGCGTTGACGCCGGATCGCGCCGTGGAAATGAAGGCGGCCGGGCAGCGGGTCGTGTTGGTTCGTGACGAAACCAGCCCCGACGATATTCATGGCATGAATGCCGCGACAGGGTTTGTGACGGCGCGCGGCGGGATGACCTCGCATGCGGCAGTTGTGGCGAGGCAGATGGGCAAAGTGTGCGTGGCCGGATGCGAAGCCGTCGAAGTCATCGACAATCAATCGGTGCGGATCGGTTCGAAAGTGTTTCGGGAAGGCGACTATCTGTCCGTGAACGGATCGACCGGCAATGTCTATGACGGCGATATTCCCGTCATGGAATCCGAGATCATTCAGGTGGTGCAGGGTAAGCTGGATGCGAAGAAGTCGCAGAAGTATCAGCTGTTCTCGACGATCCTCTCCTGGGCGGACAGTGTGCGGACGATGAAGGTACGGGCGAATGCCGATGTGCCGGACCAGGCTAAGATTGCCCGGGGGTTCGGAGCTGAGGGGATCGGGCTCTGCCGCACAGAACACATGTTCTTTGCCGAAGACCGCATTCCGATCATGCAGAAGATGATTCTGGCCCGGACGAAAGAAGATCGGGAAAAGTATCTGGAGCAATTGTTGCCACTGCAAAAGCAGGATTTCATCGGGCTCTATCGCGAGATGGAAGGCTTCCCGGTCACTATTCGCCTGCTCGACCCGCCACTGCATGAGTTTCTGCCGAAGCGCGAAGAGCTGATGGTGGAGATCGCCCAGCTGGAGTTGACCGGCAAGGACGGAGTGAAGCTGGAGGAACAGCGTCGCTTGCTCGCCCGCGTCGAGGAACTGCACGAATTCAATCCGATGCTGGGGCTGCGCGGCTGCCGTCTGGGCATTACGATGCCGGAGATCACGCGCATGCAGGCGCGTGCCATTATCGAGGCGGCCTGTGAGCTGGCGAAGGAAGGCAAGAAGATCGTCCCGGAGATCATGATTCCGCTGGTGGGCATGGTGGCGGAAATGAAGTCGCAGAAGGATCTCATTCGCGAAGTCGCGCAAGAGACCATGAAACGGTACAACGTGAAGTTGTCATATCTTGTCGGGACCATGATCGAACTACCCCGCGCCGCCGTGACCGCAGAACGGATTGCGGAAGAGGCCGAGTTCTTCTCGTTCGGCACGAACGATCTCACCCAGACGACGTTCGGATTCTCCCGCGACGACGCCGCGAAGTTCATCGACCACTATCGAACCGTGAAAATCATGGATACGGATCCGTTCGCCACGCTCGACCGTGAGGGCGTCGGGTCGTTGATGAAGACGGCCATCGCCGGCGGGCGCAAGTCGCGGCCGGGGATCAAGCTCGGGATCTGCGGCGAACACGGCGGCGATCCGAGTTCCGTCGAGTTCTGTCATCAGCTCGGGTTGGACTATGTGAGCTGTTCGCCGTTCCGTGTGGCCATCGCGAGGCTGGCGGCTGCTCAGGCGGCGATTGCCGAAGCAGATGCCAAGCCGGCTGCATCCAAGAAAGCTGTGACAGCGCGCGTCAAGACGGTGAAATCCGCGAAGGCCTCGAAGTCTGTGAAGCGGGCCAAGCCGGCTCCCAAGAAGCCTTCAGCCAGCCGCAAGAAACGGTGACCGTCCGCACACACGATCTCCACTATATGATGTTGGCTCTTCGCCTTGCTGCGAAGGGCCTCGGTAAGACCAGCCCCAACCCGATGGTTGGGGCCATTGTCGTCTCTAACGGCCGCATCGTCGGCCAAGCCTATCATCACGCCGCCGGCCAGCCCCATGCCGAAGTACTCGCGCTTCGCCAAGCCGGATCTCTGGCGCGCCGCGCCACGCTCTACGTGACGCTCGAGCCTTGTAGCCATCTGAAGAAGCGCACTCCTCCTTGCGTGCCGGCGGTGATTCAATCTGCGGTACATCGCGTCGTGGTAGCTATGCCTGACCCCAATCCGGCGGTCAGCGGGAAAGGCCTTGCGCAATTGCGCCGAGCCGGGCTCTCCGTTACGGTCGGTGTGGCAAGAAAGGATGCAGAGGCGCTGAATCGGGCCTATTGCCATTGGATCGTCACCAAGCGGCCGCATGTGACGCTCAAGGCCGGGATGACCTTGGACGGACAGATTGCGACGGCCCGCGGGGAGTCCAAGTGGATTACGGGGTTGCAATCACGGCAGGAGGTCCACCGGCTGCGTAGTTCGATGGATGCCGTGATTGTGGGGATCGGGACTGTCCTCTCCGATAACCCGTCGTTGACGGCGCGCAGGCCACCGGGTCTCACTGCCCTGGCCTCGACTCAGCCGCTGCGGATCGTGGTCGATAGCCATCTGCGCATTGCCCGGTCAGCCAAAATTCTCACGCAGCAGTCGAGTTCGAAAACGATCATCGCGACGACCAAGGCCGCTTCCCCGGCACGATGTCGGGCACTTGAGCGACAAGGTATCGAAGTGCTGATGCTGTCAAGCATGGGGAAACGTGTGTCGCTGAAACATCTCCTCACGGTCTTGGGCCAACGCGGGATGATGTCGGTCATGGTGGAGGGGGGCGGAGAGCTGAATGCCGCGTTCCTCAAGGCCAAGCTGGTGAACCATGTTCGGCTGTACGTAGCCCCGACCCTTCTTGGCGGGACGCAATCAAAAGGTGTCATCGGGGGTGTGAGTCCGCGTCGGCTGGCTGATGCCTGGAAATTAAGACAGGTGCGTACCAGAGTGCTCGGGACTGATGTCGTCGTCGAAGGCGACGTATAATGTAGTCATGGCGAACCTCTTTACGATCAGGCAAGCGACGCAGTACATGTGTTTCCTGCTGATCTGGTGTTGTATTGCCGCAGCAGGAGAGTCGGCATGGCCGGCTGAGCCTCTGCCTGCGGTTCCTGATCTCGCCGCCGACGTATTGTCCTATCTCGACGAACCGGATGGCATGAAGGCAGAGGCCGTGCTTCAACAATTGCTCGCCAATCCGGAAGCCACGATTGATCAGGCCAGCCGTGTAATCCAGACCGGGCGAACCTATCAGGCCATGCCGGTCGGAACCATGGCGGAGGAACAGATCCTGGTACGCGAACGCACGTACCACTATGCGCTGTCGGTCCCGCTGGCGTATCAGCCAGGCAGGGGATATGGACTGGTCGTCTGCCTGCACGGGGCGGGATTTTCCGGCGATGCCTATCTTGAGCGATGGCAGAGCCGCTTAGGTGATGACTATCTCCTGGTCTGTCCGACCTATCCGTCCGGCGCCTGGTTTACCAGACAGGCGGAAGATCTCGTGCTCGCCGTCATCGAACGGGTGCAGGCGCAGTATCACGTCGATCCGGACCGTGTGTTTCTCACCGGCATGTCCAACGGCGGGATCGGCACCTGGTTGATCGGGATGCATCATGCCCAGCGCTTCGCCGGTCTTGCTCCGATGGCGAGCGGCCTCGACAGTGTCCTCCTGCCGTTTCTTGCCAATCTGCGGACCACGCCGGTTTACATCATTCATGGTGCCAAGGATCAGGTCATGCCGGTGGAATTGAGCCGGACGATCTCGCGCGAGCTGGCGGCGATCGGCTATCCGCACATCTATCGTGAACATGAGCGCGAGCATCCCATGGCCGGCGGTCATTTTTTCCCTCGTGAGGAATTGCCCGACCTGGTGACCTGGTTCAACGCCCAGCACCGGAACCCGTTGCCGACATCGCTGACGGTGATCCGTGAGGCCAGTCATTTTCAACCGTTCGGCTGGGTGCGGATCGATGCCACCGATCCGATCGCCGCATTTGCGGACGATCTGGTTTCAAAACGCGATGAGTTGACCAGGAAGAAGCGCTACGCCCGGCTGGACGCCTCAGTGACCGCGTCCAATCGCATCGAAGTCGAGACGGGGCTCGTTCAACGCTATACGCTGTTTCTGAACGATCAACTGGTGGATGTCTCCAAGCCGGTCACGGTTGTAACGAACAAGCACGTCTCATTCGAGGGGATGGTGACACCGACGGTCGAGACGCTCTTGCGGCAGGCGCGTGCGCGCAAAGATCCCCGGCAACTCTTTACGGTGCAGCTGGCCATTCAGGTGTCGAACCCTGCGCCATGAGCAGGGTCGCTGTCATTGGAATCTGCGCAGCGCTTGTACTCGTTAGCTTGTTGCCGACACGCGCTCAAGCGGAATCCTGCCACATCGCTCCGCAACATGCAGGCGTCACGTTCCCCGTCGAGCGTATCGATGCGGCGTGGGTCTGCCGCCTTCAGCCGATCATCGAGGACTTTACAACCGCCAACAAAGTCGGGCCAATTCTGACGCCATTACAAGAGTCGGTTTATGTGTATTTGTTGGATCGTCCGCCCGTCGCTGCCGCGCTTGTGAACCGTCTTGAGTTAGGGCTGTATAAAGCCGAGACGCGGGGGCCCGGTCGCTATTGGGGAGACGACGGCGAAGGGACTGTGGGATCGGTCGAACTGGTTTATCAGGATCCGCGTCATCGCCTGTACTATCTGGAAGGGTCGCACCACAGTACGCTGCTGCCGCACTTGACCGGCAAGGCCGTCGTGATGCTCAGCATGGTGACGGTGAAAGACGCGGCCGGTCAGGAGGCCGTCGAGACGACGCTGGTGTCCTACACCAGACTGGATAATCGTGTCTTGGCCGGACTCGTCTCGCTGCTGCGTCCGCTGGTCGGGCGCACGGTCTCTCGCAAACTGATGAAGGGGATTAACGCAGTGAATCAGCTGGGGATAGAGATGCGGCGACATCCCGATCGTGTCCTTTTCGAGGCGACCGATCCACCGCCATTGCCGCCAGAAGACGTCGCCTTCTTGAAACAGGCGCTTGCGAGTATGCCTCGTGCCGGCAGCACCCATGCAAAGGAACCGGCAGTACGATGACCTCATCGCGCAGCTTTCTACTGATTTGTACCGTCGGTATCTTCTGCTTCATCAGCTACAACATGGTGCGTATGCCGGTGCTGGCCTTGTTCGCCGAACATCTCGGGGCAGGCCCTGAGCGGATAGGGCTGATCGTGTCCGTATCGACCTTGACCGGTGTGTTGCTCAAGCTGCCCTCCGGCGCCTTGTCGGATATCTATGGACGGCGATTTCTGCTGCGTATCGGAGTGGTCGCGTTCGGCCTGCCGCCGTTTCTCTATCTCTTCATCACGGACTTGAATAGCCTGACCGCTCTGCGATTCGTGCATGGCCTGGCGACAGCCATCTTTGCCCCGAGCGCACTGGCGACTGTCGCGGAGCTCTATCGTGAACGCCGGGGGGCGGCGCTGGGAACCTACACTGCTTGCACACAGTCAGGGGCGCTGCTCGGACCGTTCATCGGCGGGTATCTTGCCCATGTTGTCGGCTTTGATTTCGCGTTCGTGGCAGCAGGGGTGTGTGGTTGTATCGCGATCGTGCTGTTTTACAGTTTGCACCTGGACGTGGCGACGCCGCGAGTGCAGCAGAAGGGGATGCGGCCGTTGCTGGCGGAGATGTGGAAGGGATTTGCCATCGTGGCGAAGAACCGCAAGGTGCTCATCACCAGCGCCACCGATGGTGCCAAGATGATTGCCAACGGCGCGCTCATGGCGTTTCTCCCGCTTTATGGCCTCACCGTGGGATTGAATCCAGGCGAGGTCGGGCTGTTGTTCAGTGTGCAGGCTGGCACATCATTCTTCTCCAAGCCGATCATGGGGCGTGTGTCCGACCGGGTGGGGCGGCAGCCCCTGATCATCACCGGCTTGCTGATCTGTGCCATCACGTTCGTCTGTATGCCGCACGTCTCGATCTTTGCTGTCCTGCTGTTGCTCTCGGCCGGATTCGGATTCGGTGAAGCCGTCGTGTCGTCCTCCTCATCCGCCTTCGTGGCGGATAGTTCGGAGTTCAAGACGCTGGGGGCCGGAATGGGCATGCAGGGCACCATCGGTGATATCGGTCACGCGAGCGGGCCATTGTTGGCAGGTATTCTCATCGCCAACATGAGCTACGCAGGAGCCTTCACGATCATCGCAGGCCTGCAAGTCGCCGCGGCCATGATGTTTTGGGTAACGATGAGGAATCGATAAGCCGGTGCTATAATGGCGCCGCGAGTGGAGATTGTTGCACATCATCATGAGGACAGACTGATGTTCACCGGCATTGTCGAAGAAATGGGCGCAGTGATTTCGCTGGAAAAGACGCTGGCCGGGACGAGGATGACGCTGCTGGCGTCGACGGTCATGAGCGATCTCAAGATCGGCGACAGTGTGAGTGTGAATGGAATTTGCCTCACGGCGATTTCCAGGAGCGACAGCAGTTTTACGGTGGAGGTGTCTCCAGAGACACTCTCAGTCACGACGCTGGGGCTACTCATGGCAGGAACACCCGTGAATCTTGAACGGGCCATGAAGCTGAGCGAGCGCATCGGCGGGCATCTGGTTGCCGGGCATGTCGATGGGGTCGGCACGATTCGCAGCCGGCAGCAAGATGGGAATGCCGTGATCTTTACCATCGAAGCACCGCAAGATATTCTGCGCTACTGCGTCGTGAAGGGCTCGATCACCGTCGATGGCATCAGCCTCACGATCAACGATGTGACGAATCATGGATTCTCCATCGCTATCATTCCGCATACCGCCAAAGTGACGACGTTGGGCCTCAAACAGGTCAACGATCCCGTCAACCTCGAATCCGACCTCATCGGCAAATACGTTGAACGCCTGCTCCAAGAGCGGGGCCAGGTCGCGCCGAAACCGACCCCTGTCATCGATAAGGATTATCTGCAGAAGCGGGGGCTGATCTGATCTCTTGCCTGGGCAACCCGGCGGTTTAGTGCCGGGTGGTTTGATGCCGACACCCTTTCCACTCGTCTGACTCGATGCTCTGTCCGGCTCTCGCCGCGTAAGTGCGCCGAGAGCCGGATGTGATTCAGCGGGATTATTTCACCAAAAACGTTTTTGAGACTTCACCCGATGCGGTTGTGACGGTGAGCATCGCCAAGCCTTTGCGTCCGCCGCTGGGGACGGTTGCGGAGATCTTGCTGTCGCTCTCGATTTTGAATGTGGCGGCGTGGCCCGGTCCGAAAGAAATACTGCGCAAACAGTCGCTGTTTCCAAAGTTCGTTCCCGTAATGGTCACCTTGTCGCCGGCCTTACCCTCATCCGGGCTGACTTTGTCGATGCTGGGTGCTATGCCGAAGCAGGTCGGAGCTTTTCCGGCAGTCTCGGCGCTCTGGTATTTGGTCTGAGTGGCGGTCACTTTTTTCGCCGCCGGCTTGGCGGCGGCTGAGGGTTTGGGCTTGGCGGTCGCTTTTTCAGGTTCTGCAGAATAGCTTGGCCCGCTGAGGGCGATCCCCAGGCTTAATACAGCAAATAGAAACACTCCTCCCATTAGACTTCGATTTCGCATGACGGTCTCCTCGTGTATGAGAGCTCACCGGGGGTGAGCCATCGGTGTGCGGGGTGAACTGCAGCCGCGCTTGTGGCGGCGGATCGGAACGGCTTGTCGTTTACCAGGATGCTGGAAACAAGAAAATGTACCGGGAGTCTTTTCTTGGGCCAGGCTTTCTCCGGATGCGTTTGGTGACCGAGGCGAGCTCACTCTTTCTTCACCATCCGAGTCACCTATCTCGCCGCGGAGGAATCATGCTGTCGGCACAGTGCTCTCCACCTACCGCCAGACCGGATGAGTTTCTACGAATAGAAGTGGGGGGAGAGGTCTTGTTCGGGAATGAATCGACTGGCTTGGCGAACAATGGCGCGCAGCGTGCCGGAATCGAGTTCGGTATGGAGTGGGACGGTGAGGACTTGCCGCCCCTCTGTCCTAGCACGAACCAACTTGACGTGGCTGCCTCGCTGAGAGACTTGCTGGAAGCCGAATCCTTGAAGGATTGTGACGACATCACGACCGGCGAGTCGCCGCAATTTAGGCATGGGCGGGATCCAATTCCATGGTGAGCATCAGCGTCGGCTTCTCCCGCAAGCCAAAGTCGGCTAACTGTTCCCCCTCCAGGTGGAGGGCTGTGGCTTCTTGCAGATTCTTGACGGTTTCATCCAATGTGCGCCCTTGCGTGACCACAGCAATTTCCACACACTCGGCCACATAGCCAGCCGCATCACCGGGGCGAATGATGGCTTTGATAGTTTGCTGTAAGTAACTCATGATGCCCTCCTGATTTCGTTCTTATTCTTGAGAATAAGCCTGTTGCGCCTGCGACGCAAGCGAATCTCTGTGCACACATCTGCCTTGAAAGAAGGCAAGGCAGATGTGTGCAGGATTCGTATGGATCGAGACCGCCCTGTTTCATATGAAAGGAGGCAAGAACCTGTTCCGGGAGTCTTTTCTTGGCGGTATTTGATCCCAATACGGTTGTGAATGTTGAGTGGAGAGAAAGTTAGGTGAGGCCGGTCTGCGTGACCTGCCTCCGCCAATGAATAATTCCGTTCCTATTCCTCGATCGTCGAAATATCCCCCGGGTCCTGTCCGAGTTCCTTGGCCTTCAGAACGCGCCGCATAATTTTCCCCGAACGGGTCTTCGGGAGTGACTGCACAATATCGATTTCAGACGGCACGCCGATTTTCCCCAGCTCTTTCATCACCTGATCTTTGATCGATTGAATCAGCGCAGGGCTTTCGATCTCGCCTTGCTTCAGGATGATAAAAGCCTTGATGGATTCGCCCACAGTCTTGTGGGGCTTGCCGATGACGGCCGCTTCGGCCACGGCATGATGACTCACCAATGCGCTTTCGACTTCCGCGGTGCCCAGCCGGTTGCCCGCAACCTTGATCACGTCGTCGGCGCGGCCCATGAACCACATGTAGCCGTCGGCGTCTTTGTGGCAGACGTCGCCGGCGGTGTAGCAGTTCGGGATGGTGTTCCAATAGGTTTTGTAGCGCTCCGGATCTTTGTAGATGGTGCGCATCATGGAGGGCCAGGGTTTCTTGATGACGGCAAATCCTCCGGCATTGGCGGGAAGACTGTTACCTTCGCGATCCACGACATCGGCTTCAATGCCGAGGAACGGGCGTGTAGCAGACCCGGGCTTCAACGGAACGGTCGGCAAGGGTGTAATCAGGATTGAGCCGGTTTCTGTCTGCCACCAGGTATCCATGATCGGTTTATCGCCGCCGGTGACGCGATGGAACCATTCCCAGGCTTCCGGATTGATCGGTTCACCGACGCTGCCGAGGATGCGCAAGGTTGAGAGGTCATACTTCTTGGGCCAGTCTTCTCCATAGCGCATCAGCAGGCGAATCGCCGTCGGCGTTGTGTAGAAAATTGAGACGCCGTAGCGCTCGATCAAATCCCACCAGCGGCCAGGGTTCGGATAGTCCGGCTTGCCTTCGGCGGTGAGGATCGTTGCGCCGTTCAGGAGCGGGCCGTAAACGATGTAACTGTGGCCGGTGACCCACCCGGGATCGGCCACGCAGAAATACACATCGTCGTCCTTCAGGTCGAACACATATTTCGACGTGATGTAGGTGCCGACCATGTAGCCGCCGTGGACATGCACGACGCCTTTCGGTTTGCCGGTGGTGCCGGAGGTATACAAGATATACAACGGGTCTTCCGCGTCCAGCTTGACCGCTTCACATTCAGCGGATTCTCCCTTCAGCCATTCGTGCCAATCAATCTCTTTGGGAGCTGCAAGCGAAACTTCCGGCTTCTGCCGGCGCACGACGATGACGTGCTCGACCGTCGGGCAGGTCTTCAGGGCTTCGTCCACGACCGACTTGAGAGGAATGACTTTTCCGCGGTCGTAGCCGACATCGGCGGTGATGACCAAATGAGATTCCGCNNCGCTCGGTATCGTTCTCGCCGACCCAGATGACCGCGACTTTGTTCTTCCGGCCGTTTTTGACGTGCCGATCAAGACAGTTATAGGAGATGTTGCAGGTGGCCCCCACAAACCATTTCGCGAAGGGGTAGTTCCACTCCAGCACTTTGTTCCACGGCGTAAACCATTCGAGTTCCTTGGCGACTCCGCTCCAAAAGGCCTCGGGATCGGCAATCGATTTCTTATACTCGGTTTCGTAATCCTGAATATGGGCGGCGGCTTTGGTCTTGGCGCTGGGCTGGTACGTTCGGCTTTCCTTCAATAGAGTCTCGATCTTCTCACTCATGACGCACACACCTCCTCGGTCGATAGCCGTCTCGGCACGGATATACGAATATGATGATTATGGAGAAAGGGGCCTCCCCCTGCAACCATACATTTGTACGGGGAGCTACTCTGTTGCCGAATGAGTCTTTGAAATGAACGGGTTGGCCGGGTCGATTCCTTGACAGTCGTCACAGCCCGAGGGTAGTCTCACAGAGAGCTGCTCATGCGAACTTTTCTTCGATCTATCACAACTATGTTCACTCAACGCTTGTGCGCCAGGAGTCTTGGTCTCGGGCTGTTTTTGCTCGCCGGATTGAGCGGAGTTCTGCCTGCCTCCGCCCAGTTAGGAAAGCCTGAGGGGCTCTACTATAAGTCATGGGCAGTCGTCGTCGGGGTCGAGCACTATCTGCTGGCTCCTTCGATTCCCGGAGCATTGGCGGACGCCAAGACGGTGGCCCAGGCCTTTCGTCAGATGGGCTTCGACGAAGTGGTTGAGGTCTATGATAAGGATGCCAGCTTTCGCCATCTGCAGCAGCTCTTGTCGGACATGTTGCCGCGCAAGGTCGGGCGGATGGATCGCCTGGTGCTCTTCTACGTGGGGCATTCCGGAGTGACGCAAGATGCCGAGGGGAAAGATCTCGGCTACCTGGTTCCATCGGATGCACAGATCAATAATGTCGCCAAGTCCATTACCTTTGACCAGCTCAAGGACTTTACCCGGCGTCTGGCGGCGAAGCACACTCTGCTCATTCTCGATACCGCGGTTCGGGGCTGGGAAGCCACGGCGCCTCAGCAGTTGTCTCTCGAAGGCCGGTTGTCACCGGAGGACGACACAGAGCGACGTGCGATGCAGGTGATTACTGCCGGGGATAAGGGGGAAGTGTCCAAGCGGGTCGGGGATGCGAGTCTCTTCGTCAAATCGCTTTTGACGGGGTTACAGGGTGCGGCGGATCTGAACAAGAATGGGTGGCTGATGGCTTCCGAGTTGGGAGCGTATCTTGAGAAAGAACTTCCCGGTGCCACGCAGGGACAGCAACATCCGATATCCGCCAAGCTGGACGGGGATGGCGATTTCATTCTCATCGAAGGGCGTAAGGCGGCGTTTGTGCTCGGCGCAGGGCCCCAGACGCCGGCTGAACGGCAACAGGCGGCGCGAGCACAATATGACCAGGCGTTTGCATTACTTCAAGAAGGGAAGCGCGTCGAGGAAGCTCTGGAACGACTGAATCGCTCGATTGAATTCAATCCGGAATTCGGTGAAGCCTATGTGCTGAAAAGTTACCTCCGGCTGGAGATCTTGCCCAATCTTGACGAGGCATTGACCGCCGGTCAACTGGCCGTGAAGCACGCGCCCGCGAACCCTGACTCGTACTACACGTTGGGGCTGATCTATGAAAAACGAGGCAGCTTCCCGGAGGCCGAACAGGCACTCTTGCAGGCGCTGAAGGTGAATGCCGGTTACCAGGATGTCTATTTTTCGCTCGGTACGCTCTATGCCGATCATCTGAAGGATCCGGCGAAGTCCGTCGAGGCGTTTCGACGGTATGTCGAGTTGGGCGGAACCGATTTCCGTGCGCGAGCGGCCGTGAGTCAGGCCGATGCTGCAACGAAACCCTAGTCTTTCCCGCCACCCTTGAGATAGCCCAATCCGATC
>CXWL01118977.1_pt1 | contig 24164 bp, 19 predicted proteins | sample 590931 | NCBI WGS metagenome assembly CXWL01 (sample SAMEA3498368, study PRJEB10139) | groundwater metagenome | biome: water well; material: biofilm material | place: Germany | collected 2015-04-27
CTCAGCAGCCAGATCCACGGCGACAGCCGCAGCCGGTAGCGCGCCAGGCCACCGTCGCTGCCCAGCGCCGCAACCTGGCTGATATAGCCGCTGAACCCGACACGCGTGCCGTCGGCCAGGCTGATCTTAAGCGATGCTTCCAGCCCAAGCAACGACGACGGCACAATCTTTGCCCTCATCGACAGCGCGATTACGTCGCGGTGGCCGATGCCTTGCAGTTGCTCGTNNTCGGACAGTGCAGTCAATACTTCACGGGCCAGCATGGAACTCATGAGCGGAGGCGCCTTCGCAATTGGTGGAGCAGGACAGAAAATGCCTGTCGGAAAATACTAAGCTCCCACCAATACCGCCACTTGTTCCTTATCAATCTTAAGTAAGTCGTGACTTAATGAATCACCATGCTCGTAAATGGATAGACGTACGCTTGCAGCGACACCAGCAATCCCACCAGCAGTGCCAACGCCACAGAATGGAAGAACACGTAGCGCAGGATGTCGCCCTCGTGGCCGGTCCACTTGGTCGCCGTCGCCGCGACCACGATCGACTGCGCATCGATCATCTTGCCCATCACGCCACCCGAACTGTTCGCGGATGCCATCAGGATGGGCGGCAGGCCTAGTTGCTCAGCCGTCGTTTTTTGCAGGCTGCCGAACAGGACATTGGCTGCGGTGTCGGAGCCCGTCAGCGCCACACCCAGCCAACCGAGCATGGTGCCGAACAAGGTGTAGAACACGCCGGTATAGGCGAATGCCAGGCCGAGCGTCGCGTCGAGGCCGGAATACCGGGTCAGGTAGCCGACCCCGAACATGGCGCAGATCGTCATCAGCGAGAAGCGCACCAGCTTGATCGTTTCCCAGTACTGCTTCAGTAATTGACGGAACGAATAGCCCATCAGCAGGCCGGCGATGATCGCGGCGATGAATATCCCCGTGCCGGCCATCGACAGCACGTTGAAATTGAATACCGCCGCCTCGGCGATCGGCGCCTTGACCACCGGCGGCATCTTCATCACCATCTTGTCGAGTCCAGGAATCACGTACTTCCATGACCAAATGCCGTCGAGCAACTTCTTGAACGGCGGCGTGCCCCAGATGAACACCAGCACCGACAGGAGTATCCACGGCACCCACGCCTTCATCACCGAAATTTTTACGCCTCCGGCATCATGCGTCGGTACCTCGTCATGCACCACGTCCTTCAGCGAATCGTCGTGGTAGTTGGCAAACGCCACCGTGCGCCAGATCTGCTTCGGCTGCCACACTTTGAGGAACATGACGAGCGAACCCATCGAGACCATCGATGCGATCACATCCACCAGCCAGGGCCCGTGGAAATTGGAGACGAGGAATTGCGGGATGGCGAACGAGACCCCGGCCACCAGGATCGCCGGCCAGATCTCGCCCATGCCGCGCCGGCCGGCGAACGCCCAGATCAGCCAGAACGGCACCAGCACGGAAAAGAACGGCAATTGGCGGCCGATCATGGCGGACAAGAGGTTGAGGTCGAGTCCGGTCACGGCGGACAGCGCGATCACCGGCGCCCCCAGCGCGCCATACGCCACTGGCGCAGTGTTGGCGATCAGCGCCAGCCCGGAGGCGGCGAGCGGCGAAAATCCCAGCCCGATCAGGATGGCGCCGGTCACCGCGACCGGGGTGCCGAAGCCGGCCGCGCCTTCGAAGAACGCGCCAAAGCAGAACGCCACCAGCAGCAGTTGCAGGCGGCGGTCTTCGGTGATGCCGCTGATGCTGTCTTGCAGCACCTTGAAGTAGCCGTTGAGCGTGGTGAGGCGATGCAGGAAGATGATNNGGCATGCCGAAGATGGCGACCGCGATGCCGATGCCGACCGCCAGCGCCATTCCGGCGGCGTAATGCGCGCGCATGTGGAAGAAGGCCAGCGCCGCCAGCAGCACGCCGACCGGGATACCGGCGGCGATGGTGGACAGCGCGAAACTATGCAAGGGATCGTACACTTGGTGCCAGACCATGATTGCCTCCGGTTTTACGCGGTTCGCACTTCACTACATCTGTTATCTAGTGTACTCGGGATGCGGAACGGCCGCGCTGCGCGTGCGGCCAATTCCGCGAGGCTATTTCGGCGGCGTAAACTCCATCTTTTTCATCGCGGCATCGAGGCTGCGCGCACTCTTTGCATAACCCGACCAGGGCTCGTTGCCCTTGTCCAGACGGGTGTGGGCGTTGCGCACGTTCCACTGGTCGCCCGCCTTGACCGCGTCGAGTTCGTCCCACGCCAGCGGCACCGAAATGCCCAGCCCCGGCCGCACGCGCGCCGACCATGCAGCCGCCGTTGTCGCGCCGCGACCGTTGCGCAGGTAGTCGATGAAGATCTTGCCGACCCGGTTGCGCGGCCCGCTCTTGAAGGCGAAGCGGTCAGGCAGGGTGTCGGCCATGTGGCGCACGATCAACTCGGAAAATTCCTTGACGGTATCCCAGTCGTACGCCGGCTTGATCGGCACCACCACGTGCAAGCCCTTGCCGCCGCTGGTCTTGAGGAACGACGGCAGGCCGAGCTCTTCGAGGAAAGCGTGCATCAGCTGGGCCGCTTCCTGGATCATCTTCCAGTCGACGCCCTCGCCCGGATCGAGGTCGAAGATCATCCGGTCCGGCGTTTCGTAGGCCTTGCCGGTCGCGTTCTGGGAATGGAACTCGACCACGTTCCACTGGGCGGCCGACAGGATGCCGTCCACCTTGACCACCTCGAGCATGCTCGGGTGGTCGGGATCGAGCGCCTGGTCCATCTGCCTGACGCCCGGCAGCTTGGCGACGTCGGCGTGCTTCTGGAAGAACAGTTCGCCGCCCACGCCGGCCGGCGCGCGCACCAGCGACAATGGCCGCCCTTTCAGGTGCTCCATCATGAGCGAGCCGACCAGCGCGTAGTAGCGCACCAGGTCGAGCTTGGTGGTGCCGCTGGCCTTGTCGATCACGCGGTCGCCATTCGTCACTTTCAGGCTGGCGGGCAGCTTGCCTTCGGGCGCGGCAGGTTCGGTTTGCTTGTCCACGACTTCCTCCACATGTTTCGCCACTTCGCGCGTGATGAGCTTGGCCGGCTTGTCGTCGCGCAGTCCCAGGAACACCGCGTGCCGGACCGATCCCGAACTGGTCCACTCGGCGAAGCTGACTTCGCAGATCAGCTTTGGCTTGACCCAGTGGTGCTTGCGGCCGGCGACGGCCTTGGGCGGAAACGGGCTTTCATCGGTGTCGAGCTTGCTGAGCTTTTCCTTCAGGTCGCGCAGGCTCGCTTCGTTGAAGCCTGAGCCGACATTGCCGGCATACTGCAACACGCCATCCTTGTCATAGGTGCCGAGCAGCAGCGCGCCGATGCCGGTGCGCGCGCCCTGCGGATCGGTGTAGCCGCCGATCACGAACTCCTGGCGCTGGCCGCACTTGAGCTTGATCCAGTCCGACGAGCGGCGCAGCACGTAGCGCGAATCGCGCCGCTTGCCGATCACGCCTTCCAGGCCCATCTTGCANNCCATCCCGGAGGCGCAGTTGTCGAGCACGTTCTTGAGCGCGGCGCGGCGCGCGACCAGCGGCACGTCGCGCATGTCATGGCCGTGCAGGTAGGGAACGTCGAACAGGAAATAGTCGATGTTGGCGGTGTCGGAGCCGTCGAAAGCCATCTGCAGCATGCCGAAGTTGGGGCGACCGTTCTCGTCGTGGACGACGATCTCGCCGTCGTACCAGCCATCTGGCAACTTCATCCGCAGCAACTCCCTGTGCAGCGCGCCGAGCTTGCTGGTCCAGTCGTTGCCATTGCGGGTGAACAGCCTGACGCTCTTGCCCTCGACCCGCGCCAGCATGCGGTAACCGTCGAACTTGATCTCGAAGATCCAGTCTGCAGGGGTGGATGGCGGCTTGTCGACGAGCGTCGCCAGTTCCGGCGACAAAGAATCCGGCAACTCCGCTTTCACCGCCCCGCCCGGCGCACCGCCCTCCTCTGCCGCGGACTCGGGCGGTTTCGCCTTGGCGGCGCCATTCGGCAGCGCCAGGTCCTTGACGCTGTCGGGCATCTCGTCGATCACCGAGAATTCGCTGGCCGGACGCGTGTACTCGTCTTTCTCCTTGATCAGCAGCCACGGCTCCTGCTTCTCGCCCTTGCCCTTCATGCGGATCAGCACCCACTTGCCGTGCATCTTGTGGCCGTGCATCTCGAACTTCAGGTTGCCTTCGGCGTAGCCCTTGTGCGGATCGTCGAGCGGGGTCCAGGTGCCCTTGTCCCAGATGATCACCTTGCCCGCGCCATATTGCTTCTCGGGGATCGTCCCCTCGAAGCTGGAGTAGGAGATTGGGTGATCCTCGACATGCACGGCCATGCGCTTGTCTTTGGTGTCGTAGCTAGGCCCTTTCGGCACCGCCCAGCTTTTCATGGTGCCGTCGAGTTCGAGGCGGAAGTCGTAATGCAGTCGGCTGGCCCAATGTTTCTGGATCACAAAGGTCAAGGCGTCCTTGCCCTCCTCGCCGCCTTCGGCCGGTTCGGAGGTTATCGAGAAATTGCGCTTTGCCTTGTAGGCTTTAAGTGCGTCTGTCATGTGGGAAGGCCTTTGCGATCGCTATATTGTCGAGTCTATTTGTGCCCCTGAATGGCGACTGTACGCCAGCTAACCAACTAGCGGTGTTTGTAAGGATATGTAAGAGGCGTCAACGCATCGTCGCCAGTTCGCGTTTTTGTAGGCAGGAATTCGGGATTGTCCCAATCCAGATTAATCAAGCTTAAGGAACCACATCATGAACAAACTCATCGCTACCCTGATCGCCGGCCTGTTCGCAACCTCCGCGTTCGCGCAAACCCCAGCTACTCCAGCCACGCCAGCTACCAAGGCTACCCCAGCGGTTCCAGCGACCAAAGCCGATACCAAGGTGATCAAAGCTGAAGCCAAGGAAGAAAAAGCTGCCGTCAAGGCCGAAGAAAAGGTAGAAAAAGCGAGCGCAGAAGCGACCGAAAAGAAGGAAGTCGCCGTAGCGAAGGCGAAGAAGACCAAAGCCAAGGCACATAAGAAAGCCGCCAAGGCCAAAGCTGCCGCCAAAGCCGACAAGGCAGAAGCTGCCATCGATGCCAAGGCCGACGCCGCCAAGTAATCGTTGCCGGCGCTTCAAGCAAAAAAAGACAGGGTTTTCGCCCTGTCTTTTTTTTCCGCCAGATATTGATGGCCTGTCCCGGCAGCGGTTGATTGCCGGGACCCAGCCGAAACTTAATTTTCCCAGCCGCCGCCGAGGGAACGGATCAGCGCCACCGTCGTCACGGCTTGATTGCCGCGCAGTTGCGCCGCGCTGCGTTCGACGCCGGCCAGGTTGCGCTGGGCGTCGAGCAGGTCGAGGTAGCTCGAGCGGCCGGCCTGGTACAGTTTCTGCGCCAGGTCGGCGGATCGGCGCGCCAGCACCACGCCCGCGTCCACCTGTTCCGACTGCGCGGCCAGGATGCGCAGGCCGGCGAGGTTGTCCTCGACTTCGGCGAACGCCACCAGCACGTTCTGGCGATAGGCAGCTACCGACTCCTCCAGCACCGCTTCGCTGCGGGCGACGTTGGCCTTGTTGCGGCCACCGTCGATGATCGGCATCGACATCAGCGCGCCAAGCATCCACGAACGACTGCTCCATTTCAGCACGTTCGACAGCGCGTCGGACGCGCCGCCGCCGGCCGCGGACAGGCTCAGCGCCGGGAACATCGCGGCGCGTGCCTCGCCGATGCGCGCATTCGACGCGACCATCGCGCGCTGCGCCGCCGTCACATCGGGCCGGCGCTCGAGCAGCTTCGATGGCAGGCCCGCGGGAATCGACGGCAGCAGCGCCGTCTCGAGCAGCGGATTGGCATTGGCGGCGAAATCGGCCGCGGGTTTGCCCAGCAGGACAGCCAGCGCATGCTCCAGTTGGACGCGCTGGCGCTGCAACCCGATCGCTTCGGCGCGCGCTGCCGCCAATTCGGTCTTGGCGCGCACCAGGTCGAATTCGCCGATGTCGCCATTGTCGAAGCGGCTCTGGTTGACCTTGACGCTCTGCGCGCGCAGGTCGGCACTCTGGCCAAGGGTCGTCAGTTCCGCGTCGGTCGCCCGGATGCGGAAATAGGTCTGCGCGACGTCGGCCTGCAAGGCAAGCAGCACCGACTTGTAGGTCGCCTCGGATGCCGCCGCATCGGCNNTGCGCTGCGCACCGGCGCCAACGCCGGCCTGGATGCTGCGGTCGGCTTCGGAAATGCCGGCCAGCGCCCTCGCCTGTTTAACTCGCGCCGCGGCCACCGCCAGGCTGGCATTGGCCTGCGTCGCCTGGTCCACCATCGCGCTCAGTTCAGGATCATGGAATGCCAGCCACCACTGGCCGCGCGGCTGCGCTTCGGCCGGCTGGGCCACTTTCCAGCGGGTGCCGTCGGCCGCTTGCGCCTCCTTGAATGCTGCCGGCACCGGCACGGCCGGCGCCTTCAACTCGGGCGTGACCGAGCACGCCGCCAGCAGCAGCGCCGCCAGCAAGGGTGCGACACGTTGTGCGATCTGGTTCATCAAACTGCTCCTTCAGGTTGCGCGGCGATCGCCACGCTGGTCTTCTTTTCAAATCTCCTGGCGAAAGTGCGCAGCAGGACGTAGAACACGGGCGTCAGGAACAAGCCGAAGAAGGTCACTCCGAGCATGCCGCCGAATACCGCCACGCCCATCGCATGGCGCATCTCGGCGCCGGCGCCGTGCGAGAACACCAGCGGCACCACCCCCATGATGAAGGCGATCGACGTCATCAGGATCGGACGCAGACGCTGGCGGCACGCTTCGAGCGCGGCCTGCACCACAGTGCGGCCGTGCTCTTCCAGTTCGCGCGCAAATTCGACGATCAGGATCGCGTTCTTCGACGCCAGTCCGACCAGCACGAACAGCGCGATCTGGGTGAAGATGTTGTTGTCGCCGCCGGTCAGCTTGACGCCGATCAGCGCGCACAGGATCGACATCGGCACGATCAGGATCACCGCCAGCGGCAGCGTCCAGCTTTCGTACTGCGCGGCGAGCACCAGGAACACCAGCAACACGCACAACGGGAACACATAGATCATCGTGTTGCCGGACAAGATGTCCTGGTAAGTCAGCTCGGTCCATTCGAAGCTGACGCCTTTCGGCAGCACTTCGCGGGCGATCTTTTCCAGCGCGGCCTGGGCCTGACCGGACGAGACTCCCGGCGCCGGGCCGCCGTTGATGTCGGCCGAAACATACGCGTTGTAGCGCTGCACGCGATCCGGGCCATAGCTGTCCTTCACCCGCATCAGAGACGACAACGGAATCATCTCGCCCTTGTCGTTGCGGACCTTCAGCTGGGCGATGTCCTCCGGCTTGGAGCGGAACGGCGCATCGGCTTGCACGCGCACCTGGTAAGTACGGCCAAACTGGTTGAAGTCGTTGACGTACAGCGAACCGAGGTTGATCTGCAGCGTCTGGTAAATGGTCGCCAGCGGCACGCCGAGCTGCTTGGCCTTGGTGCGGTCGACGTCGGCAAACAGCTGCGGCACGTTGATCTGGAAGCTCGAGAACACGCCGGCCAGGTTCTTGTCGGCCCACGCCTTCCCTTGCACCGCCTGCACAGCCTTGTACATCTCGTCGTAGCCGACGTTGGCGCGGTCCTCCACCATCATCTTGAAGCCGCCCGTGGTGCCGAGGCCATTGACCGGCGGCGGCGGGAACACCATGATGAACGCATCCTGCACGGCGCCGAGGCGCTTGTTGATCTCCTGCGCGATCGCGCCGCCCGCCTGGTCCTTGCCGGTGCGCTGGTCGAACGGCTTGAGCGTGATGAACACGACGCCAGCGTTCGGCGCATTGGTGAAGCCGTTGAGCGACAGGCCCGGGAAGGCGACCGTCGATTCGACGCCCGGCACCTTGCCGGCGATGTCGGACATGCGGCGCACCACCGCATCGGTGCGGTCGAGCGACGCGGCGTCCGGCAACTGGGCGAAGCCGACCAGGTACTGCTTGTCCTGCGCCGGCACGAAGCCGCTCGGCACCACCTTGAACATGAACACCGCGGCAATCGCCAGCATCGCATACACGCCGAGCGCCGCGCTCTTGCGTTTCAGGACGCCGTTGACGCCGGTTTCATAGCGGGTCGAGGCGCGCCCGAAGAAGCGGTTGAACCAGCCGAAGAAGCGGCCGAACAGTTTGTCCATCACGCGCGTCAAGCCATCCTTCGGCGCGTGGTGCGGCTTGAGCAGCGCGGCGGCCAGCGCCGGCGAGAGCGTCAGCGACGAGAAGGCCGAGATCACGGTCGAAATGGCGATCGTCAGCGCGAACTGGCGGTAGAACTGGCCCGACAGGCCGGAGACGAAGGCGATCGGTACGAACACGGCGCACAGCACCAGCGCAATGGCGATGATCGGGCCGCTGACTTCTTTCATCGCCTGCACCGTGGCGTCGCGCGGCGACAGGCCGCCTTCGATATTGCGCTCGACGTTTTCGACCACCACGATGGCGTCGTCGACCACGATGCCGATCGCCAGCACGAGGCCGAACAGCGACAGCGTGTTGATCGAAAAGCCGAAGCCGAGCATCACCGCGAAGGTGCCGATGATCGATACCGGCACCGCCACCAACGGGATGATCGAGGCGCGCCAGGTCTGCAGGAAGATGATCACCACCAGCACCACCAGCGCCACGGCTTCGAGCAATGTGTGGATCACCGACTTGATCGACTCGCGCACGAACTGGGTCGGGTCGTAGACGATACTGAAGTCGACGCCTTCCGGGAAGTCCTTCTTCAGTTCGGCCATCTTGGCGCGAACGTCGGCGGACAGTTGAAGCGCATTCGAACCAGGCGCTTCAAAAATGGCAATCGCCGCCGCCGACTTGTTGTTCAGCAGCGAGCGCAGTGCGTAAGAGTTGGAACCGAGTTCCAGGCGGGCGACATCCTTGAGCTGGGTGATCGCGCCGTCGGCGCCGGTGCGCACGATGATCGCGCCGAACTCCTCGATCGACGACAGGCGGCCCTGGGTGTTGACGGTCATCTGGAATTCAGCGCCCTTCGATGGCGAGGCGCCGATCACGCCGGCCGCGACCTGCACGTTCTGCTCGCGGATCGCCGCGACGACGTCGGCCGCGGTCATGCCGCGCGCCGCCACCTTCTGCGGATCGAGCCAGACGCGCATGGCATAGTCGCCGGCGCCGAACAGCTGGACGTCGCCCATGCCGCTGATGCGCGCCAACTGGTCCTTGACGTTCAGGACCGCGTAGTTGCGCAGGTAGACGTCGTCGTAGCGGCCGGTCGGCGAGACCAGGTGCACCACCATCGTCAGGTTGGGCGAGCTTTTGACCGCGGTGACGCCGATCTGGCGCACTTCCTCCGGCAGGCGCGGCAAGGCGCGCTGGATGCGGTTCTGCACCTGCGTCTCGGCCTGCTCGACATCGGTGCCGACCTTGAACGTCACGGTCAGCGCGAGCGAGCCGTCGGACGTCGATTGCGACGACATGTACAGCATGCCCTCGGTGCCGTTGATCTGCTCTTCGAGCGGAGCGGCCACGGTTTCGGCGATGACCTTCGGGTTGGCGCCGGGGTACTGGGCGCGCACGACGATCGACGGCGGCACCACGTCCGGATATTCGGAGATCGGCAGCTTGAAGATCGACAGCAGGCCGGCCACGAAGATGATGATCGACAGGACGGCCGCGAAGATCGGCCGGTCGATGAAGAAACGGGAAAAGTTCATGTTATTTGCCTTTAGGGGTGGCGGCGGCCAGTTTCAAATCCGCTGCCGGCTTGAGGTCGGCGTCCATCGCCACCAGTTGCGCCGTCACCGGAGCGCCGGCGTGAACCCGCTGCAGGCCGTTGACGACGATTTTTTCGCCTGGTTTCAGGCCTTCGCGCACCACGCGCAGACCATCGATAACAGGGCCGAGCGTCACCGGTCGGTACTCGGCGGTGCCGGCGTCCGTGACCACGAACACGAACTTGCGATTCTGGTCGGTGCCGACGGCGCGCTCGCTGATGACGGCGGCGCTGGTCTTCGCCTGCGGGTCGCCGGACAGCTGGACGCGGGCGAACAGCCCCGGCACGAGCGTGTTGTCGTCATTGCTGAAGGTGGCGCGCATGCGCACGCTGCCGGTAGCGGCGTCGAGGCGGTTGTCGACGAACTCGAGCTTGCCCTCGTGCGGGAAGCCGGTCTCGTTGGCCAGGCCGACCTTCACCACCACCGGCGCCCCTTTCTGCGAGACACGGGCGACACGCAGGTAGGTGTCCTCGTCGCCGTCGAAGCTGGCGTAGATGTCCTTGTTCGACACCACCGACGTCAGGATCGCGCTGCCGTCGACCAGGTTGCCGGTCGTGATTTCTGCTTTCGAGACGCGGCCGCCGATCGGCGCCGTCACCTTGGTGTAGGCGAGNNCTGGAGGCCTTCTCGTCGACTTCGCGCTGGGCGATCGCCTTGTCGGCCAGCAGGCGCTCGGAGCGGCCCAGTTCGAGCCGCGCCAGGTCGGCCTTGGCGCGCGCCGAGACGGCGGCAGCTTCGGCGCGATTCGCTTCGGCCTGGAACGGCCGCGCATCGATCACGAACAGCACGTCGCCCTTCTTCACCAGGCTGCCCGGCTTGAAGTTGACCGAAGTGATGAAGCCGCCGACGCGGGCGCGGATGTCGACACGTTCGACCGCTTCGAGGCGGCCGGAGAATTCCTGCGTCTCGTTGACCTGCTTTGCCAGCACCGTCGCGGCGGTGACCGGCGGCCCGCCGTTGGCCGCTGCCGGCGCGGCGCTGTTGGCCGGCCCGCAACCGGACAGGCCGAGCGCGGTGAAACCGGCCAGCGCCAGGGCTGCTGCCAGCGGGCGGGCGATGTGCTTGAAGTGGTGGGTGGAGTTCATGTTCTATCCTTTTTATGAAAATCTGAATGCATCAGGCGTAGAGCGGCCTGCTTGTCCGTGGACAGGCAAAACGACAGGCAAAAGCGGTCCCTCGACGCCCGGCCGGGCGTCTGGTTCAGCGGTAAAAGTGGAGGATCAGCTCTGGGTTGCGGGTGATTCCAGCGCGGCCAGGAAACGGCCGATTTCGTCTAGCGCCGACGCCTTGCAGGCGCAGTCGTTGCGCGCGCTGGCGTCCTGCAGCGGCGCCGGCGCCAGCCGCTTGAGCGTCGTCGACACGCCGGCGGCGGATAGCTTGGCGGCGTATTGTTCGGCCTCGTCGCGCAATGGGTCGTCTTCGGCCGACAGGATCAGCGCCGGCGGCAGGTTCTTCAGGCGGCTCGACTGCAGCGGCGACGCGTACGGGTGGGTACGGTCAGCGCCGTTCGGCAGGTAGCCGCGGTAGCTGGCGGCGCAGGTGTCGGCGACGCCGGCCATGCCTTCATCGAGCTTCACTTCGCGCATCGAGCAGGTGGTCAGGCCAGGGTCGAGCATCGGCATGATCAGGATCTGGCCGGCCAGTTCGGGACCGCCGCGGTCGCGCGACATCAGCGCGCACACCGCCGCCAGGTTGGCGCCGGCCTCGATGCCGGCCACTACCAGGCGCTTGCCGGTCCAGCCGAGTTTCGACTTGTTCTTTTTCGCCCACGACAGCACCGCATGGGCGTCTTCGACGGCCGCGGGGAACGGGCGCGTGGTGGCCAGCGTGTAGCTCGACGCCAGCACCAGCTGGTTGGCGGCGCCGCAGCACATGTGGCGCAGGAATTCGTCCGCCTCATCGAGGTCGCCGCCGACGAAACCGCCGCTGTGGAAGAACACCACCAGGCTGTCCTTCTTGCTGCGCGCCGCATCGCCGGAGTACAAGCGCGCGGCCAGCGGTCCTTCGGCGCCGACCGCTTCGAGTTCGCGGATGGTCAGCTGCGGCAGGTCGTCCACGCCGCTCATTGCGCGCTGCCTTCGGCCGCCTGGTCGGCGCAGGCCATCTTCGAGCCGTCGAACAGGTCATGTGCGAGTGCGTCAAATCCAACGCTTTCGGCGCGCGCGGCTTGCTGGAATTGCTCGGTATAGGCCATGCCGGTCAGCGTCATCAGACTGAATACCAGTGCAATCGCTGTAAAAATAGCATCTTTGTTTCGCATGACCTTCTCCTTGCCGCTTTCGTTAATCCCTGCATCCTTTGATCCAGTACGGCTAGTCTAAACTTGTTCTACAATCTGATAAAGATGGCATTAACGAATTGATTGTTCATATTTCTGAACAATGCGGAGGGATATGAACAAATTGCTGGCCATGGAAGTGTTCGTGCAAGTGGTCGATGCGGGCGGGTTCACGCGCGCCGCAGATCACATGCAGCTGCCGAAAGCGACAGTGTCGACGATGGTGCAGGCGCTGGAGAAGACCCTGGCGGTCAAGCTGCTGCACCGCACCACCCGGCAGGTCAGCGTGACCTCCGACGGCGCCGCTTATTATGAGCGCTGCCTGCGGATCCTGTCGGACGTGCGCGAAGCGGAGGAATCGTTGTCACGCAATCGCGCCAGTCCGCGCGGACGGCTGCGGGTCGACGTTGCGACCGGCATCGCCAACGACATCATCATCCCCGCCCTGCCGGAATTTTTTGCCCGCTATCCCGATATCGCGCTCGAACTCGGGTGCGGCGACAGGCCGGTCGACCTGATCGAGGAAGGCGTCGACTGCGCCATTCGCGGCGGCGCGTTGCCCGACTCGGGCCTGATCGCGCGCCGCATCGGGGTGCTGCATTTCCTGACCTGCGCTTCTCCCGCCTACCTTGCCAAACATGGAAGGCCGCTGCATCCGAACGACCTCCTGCAGCACCGTTGCGTGAATTACTTCGCATCCAAGACCGGCAAGATTTACGACTGGGAGTTTGTGCGTGGCGACGAACAGATCGAGATCGCGCTGCCGTCGAGCCTCGCGGTGAACGACTCGACCGCCTACATCAGCGCCGGCCTTGCCGGACTTGGCGTGATGCAGATGGCCAGTTATACCGTCGATCCGCACATCGAGTCAGGCGCGCTCGCATTGCTGCTGGAAGACTGGAGCTCGACACCGCTGCCGATCAATGTGGTATATCCTCAGAATCGCCACCTGTCAGCGAAGGTGCGCGTGTTTGTCGAATGGGTGGCGGACTTGTTCATGTCGCACCCGGGTTTTCAAATCAAGGCGCCCGTGCGCCAACCTGCTCTAGAAAAGGCCTGACATGCAGAACATCGTTTTCCTCGACCGCGACAGCCTGCTCGCCACGGTGCGCGCACCGGCGTTCGAACACCAGTGGCGCGACTATCCGGCCACGCAGCCGGGCCAGGTGGCCGAACGGCTGGCCGGCGCCACCATCGCGATCACCAACAAGGTGCCGGTGCGCGCCGCCGATATCGCGCTGCTGCCGGACCTGAGGATGATCGCGGTTGCCGCTACAGGGACCGACAACGTCGACCTGGCCGCCTGCCGCGAGCGCGGCATCGTGGTGTCCAACATCCGCAATTACTCGGTGGTGGCGGTTCCCGAGCACTGCTTCACGATGATCCTGGCGCTGCGGCGCAACCTGCGCGCGTACTGCGCCGATGTCGATGCGGGACTGTGGCAGAAGTCGAGCACGTTCTGCCTGTTCGACCATCCGATCGGCGACCTGGCGGGCAGTCGGCTGGGGATCGTCGGCTACGGCGCGCTGGGGCAGAAAGTGGCGCAACTGGGGCGCGCGTTCGGCATGCAGGTGTGCGTGGCCTCGCGTTCGGCGGTGGCCGATCCGGACGTGACGGTGCTGCCGCTCGACGAACTGCTCGCTACCAGCGACGTGGTCAGCCTGCACCTGCCGCTGACCGAGCAGACGCGCAACATGATCGGCGCGCGCGAGCTGGCAACGATGAAGCGCAGCGCGCTGCTGATCAATACGGCGCGCGGCGGGCTGGTCGACGAGGCGGCGCTGGCGCAGGCGCTGCGCGACGGCGTGATCGGCGGCGCCGGCTTCGATGTGCTGAGCAAGGAGCCGCCGGCGCCGGACAATCCGCTGCTCGGGCTGCACCAGCCAAATTTCATCCTGACGCCGCACGTGGCGTGGGCCAGCGCGGGGGCGATGCAGACGCTGGCCGATATGCTGGTCGATAACGTCGAGGCGTTCGTCGCCGGTACACCGCTCAATGTAGTGGCCTAATCCCGCTCACTATCGGTTCCGGTTCCCGCCTGCGCGGGAACGACGGTTTTAAAGCTGGTAGCCGACAAACCGCCGTTGCCGCGCAGGCGGCAACCTATGCTGAGTATGCCGGCCTAGAACGTCCCCGGCAGCAGGATGTTCTTGTCGACCTGGTTGATGTCGCGCAGGCCGCAGAACGCCATCGTCAGGTCGAGTTCATTGCGGATTATCTCGAGGCATTTGGTCACGCCGGCCTCGCCGCCCGCGCCGAGGCCATACAGGAACGGCCGGCCAATGTAGACACCCTTGGCGCCCAGCGCGCGCGCACGGATCACATCCTGCCCCGAGCGAATGCCGCCATCCATATGCACTTCGATCTGCTGGCCGACCGCGTCGACGATCGCCGGCAGCGCGCCGATGCTCGACTGCGCGCCATCGAGCTGGCGCCCGCCGTGGTTCGACACGATCAGCGCATCCGCCCCGCTGTTGGCCGCCAGCCGCGCATCCTCGGCATCCATGATGCCCTTGATGATCAACTTGCCGCCCCAACGCTGCTTGACCCACTCGACGTCGGCCCACGACAGCGCCGGATCGAACTGCTGCGACGTCCACGACGACAGCGACGACATGTCCGACACGTCGCTCGCGTGGCCGACGATGTTGCCGAAGCCGCGCCGGCTGGTGCCCAGCATGCCCATGCACCACGCCGGCTTGGTCATCAGGTTGGCGATGTTCGCGATCGTCATCTTGGGCGGCGCGGTCATGCCGTTGCGGATGTCCTTGTGGCGCTGGCCGAGCACCTGCAAATCGAGCGTGAGCACCAGAGCCGAACACTTGGCGGCGCGGGCGCGCTCGATCAGGCGTTCGATGAACGGACGGTCCTTCATCACGTACAGCTGGAACCAGAACGGCTTGGTGGTGTTGGCGGCGACGTCCTCGATCGAGCAGATGCTCATGGTCGACAAGGTGAACGGCACGCCGAATTTTTCGGCGGCGCGCGCGGCGAGGATCTCGCCGTCGGCATGCTGCATGCCGGTCAGCCCGGTCGGCGCCAGCGCCACCGGCATCGACACGTCCTGGCCGATCATGGTGCTGCGCAGGCTGCGGTTCTCCAGGTTGACCGCCACGCGCTGGCGGAACTTGATCTTGCCGAAGTCCTCCTCGTTGGCGCGGTAGGTCGATTCGGTCCACGAGCCGGCATCGGCGTAATCGTAGAACATGCGCGGCACCCGTTTCTTGGCGAGCACGCGCAAGTCTTCGATGGTCGTGATGATGGTCATGGAGCGCTTCCTCGGATTCTTATCAAGCCCATAATCTACCAGAAGAGCCGGGCCGCGAAAAAATTTTACGCGGCCCGATTCCGCCTCTGGACAAACCGGGACGTCGCCTTTACAATGCTGCTTCTTCGGAGGGGCAAGTCCTCCGGTACCGATGCAAAGCCGGTCAACGGCGGCGCAAAGGCACACCAGGCAACACAGTTTTGCTCCCGGAATCAGCCAATTGGCCCTTCCGGAAACAGAATGAAACTGCTAGAATGCTTGCTTTCGCGGCTGTAGCTCAGTTGGATAGAGTACTTGGCTACGAACCAAGGGGTCGTGGGTTCAATTCCTGCCAGCCGCACCAAAATTCGTAAGAAACAGACTCAGGGAGCTCACGCTTCCTGGGTCTTTTTTCTTTGTGCGCGCGACTTACGCGGCGCCCTTGCAGCGCAACGCCAGCAAACTCAGCCAGCGATCGCCGCCTTTCACGTCACTGCCACAGAATGCGTAATCGGTGACGGTACGCGCCGCGCGTTCGAGCAGCTGGATATCGGCTTCATGCTGGCGGGCGACGTGTGGATCTTCCAGGAACAGCACGCGGCGGCATTTCCGATCGAGGATCAGCTCGGCGATTTGCGCATCCCCGCCCAACGGCCCGGAAAGGAACGGCGTGACCCAGTCGCGGCCGCCCTGCTCGCCCTTGATCCTTCGCGCCAGCTCGTTGAGCAAGCCGCCGGTAGTGCCGGTCGCGTAGCGCATCGCGAACATGTCGAGCAATTCGAAATGCTGCTCGGCCATCGCCAGCATGCGCGCCTTCATGGCGTCGTGCGCGATCAGCGCGATGCTTTCATTGGCCAGGTCGAAGGTGGCATCGAGTGTCGGATCGGGCGCGGCGCCGGCGGCGACAGCTTCGAGCTCGAGCCATTCACGGGCACCGGCGAGCGTCGACAGGAAGGGCTTGCCGTGGATGACGCACTGGCGCTTCAGCGCCAACGCTTCCGGAAAGTTGGACGACGGGTCGACCGGGTCGATCAGGTAAATCACCGCATCGAGCGTGCGCGCCGGATCGGTCTCGACGACGCGCGACACGAGCCGCATCAGGCCACCCTCGCGGCCATACGGAAAGCGTTCGATCGACGGATAGCCGGACAGCAGGCCGTGACTGCGGATGGCATCGAGCGTGCGGCCGACGACGACCAATTCCGGACGCAGGTGCTGTTCGATCGCCGCGCGCCCGCCCTGGAGCAAGCGCACGAGGGCGGAGTCGGGTGCGTCCTGGTGCGCTCGGTTTGCCGCAAGGCCGATTCTGTAATGGGGCATGGGCTGTCTGCCTTCAATAGTGAGGGGGTGGCGCGCCCCGCGGCAGGCCGCGGGACAAATTAGCGACGCGGTTCAGGGCTTGATTTCGGTTCCAAGCACCTTGAGGAACTGCGCCAGCCATTGCGGATGGGCGGGCCAGGCGGGAGCGGTGACGAAATTACCGTCGGTGACAGCGTCATCGACTTCGATCTCCGCGTACTCGCCGCCGGCCAGCTTCACTTCCGGCGAGCAGGCCGGGTACGCCGAGATGCGCTTGCCGCGGATGACGTCGGCGGCGGCCAGCAGTTGCGCGCCGTGGCAAACGGCGGCGATCGGTTTGGCCGCTTCGGCGAACTGGCGCACGATCTCGATCACGCGCGCGTTCAGGCGCAGGTATTCGGGCGCGCGGCCGCCGGCGATCATCAGCGCATCGTACTTGCCGACGTCGACGTCGTCGAAATTCGCGTTCAGCGCAAACAGGTGGCCGGGCTTCTCGGTGTAGGTCTGGTCGCCCTCGAAATCGTGAATCGCGGTCTTGATCTTATCGCCGCTCTTCTTGCCGGGGCAGACGGCGTGCACGGTGTGGCCGACCATCTGCAATGCCTGGAACGGCACCATGGTTTCGTAATCTTCCGCAAAATCGCCCGTCAAAAACAGGATTCTCTTCGCTGCCATTTGGTTCTCCCTTTGAATGAGACTACATCGATTGGAAATCTACGCTGCGGCCTTCAGCGCGAGGTACTCCTCCACTTCGTTCGCGGTGGGCGGACTGCAGCCTTCTTGCATGACGTTGAGGCTCGCCGTGGCAATCGCAAATTCGAGCGCATGCTCCAGCGTTGCCTGGTCGAGCGTGGCCAGGCCATCTGCCGTCAACTTGCCGGCGCCGCGCAGGCTGGCGACCAGCCCCGCGAAAAAACAGTCGCCGGCGCCGACGGTATCGACCACGTCGACGCCGGCTGGTATGCCGAGGCGCACTTCGGCGTGGCGCGACAGCAGCACCCCGCCGCGCTCGCCCAGCGTCAGCGCGATCAGGTCGACGGCGGAGCCTTCGAACAGCGCGCGCGCCGCTTCAATTGGGGCGGCGTCCGTGAAGCCGAGGTAGACCAGGTCTTCCTCGCTGACCTTGATCAGGTTCGCCTCTGCCAGCGCCAGGCGCACCCCGGCGGCATATGCGGCAAGATCGGGACATACCAGCGGGCGCATATTGGCGTCGATCGACACGAGTGCGCCGGCGCCGGCGGCGGCCTCGATGATGTGCAGCGTCGCCGCAATATCGTCGGGCACCAGCGCCAGGCCGCCGGTATGGAACAGTTCCATGCCGGGCGGGAGCACGCTGCAGGCCTGCTGCGGCGAAATGTCGCGGTCGGCCACCAACGCGCGGTGGAACGCATACGTCGGCATCTTGTTCGCATCGAGGGTGACGACGGCGAGCGACGTCGGCCTGGCGCTGCGAACCGCGCTCGCCAGGCGCACGCCGGCACCGGCCAGATGGTCGGCGAAGCGCTGGCCGAAACTGTCCCCCGACAGCGGATTGAGATAGGTCACGGCGATGCCCTGACGCGCCACCGCGAGCGTGAAATTGCACACCGAGCCGCCGAGTACCGCCGCAAAGCGGCCATTCGGTTGCTCAATCAGATCGACCAGTGCTTCGCCAAACGTCACCACCATGGGAACTCCCGAGTGCTATAAATTTTTGAGGAACAGATCGCGGTCGGGGCCAAAGTTGGCGTACAGCGGCAACAGCGCGGCGCCAATGCCGCGCGCGTCCGACCCGATGGTGCCGGCCAGCGCGATCGGACGCGATACCCCTTCCCAGCTGTAGTAGTCGAGCGACTGCTCGACTGCGGCGAGCAGTTTTTCCAGCAGCAGGCGGTCGATCGAGCCATCGATGATGACGCCCTCCAGGTCGAGCAGGCAGGTGGCGCTGACAATGGCCAGCGCGATCGCGCGCGCCGCATCGTCGAGCCAGGCGGAGGTATGGGTCAGCCACGGTTCGCGCAGCGCCCGTTCGTCGTTGGCGGCGCCCTCGTCGAGTCCCGCGGCGGCAAACAGCTGCTCGAGGTTGAACAGCGAGGCGTCGCTCAACAACTGTTCGGGCGCGGCCCCGGCGCCGCCCTGCGCCAGGCCGAGGGGGATCGATCCGACTGCGCCGGCGTTGCCGTGCATGCCGCCGTGCAGGTGGCTGTTGATGACCAGGCCGCCGCCGATGAAGGTGTCGACAAACACATACAGGAAGCTCTGGATGCTGCGGCCGCGGCCGGCGACCAGTTCGGCCACGCACGCGGCGGCCGTATCCTTGGCAAACTCCACCGGCAAGTCGGTCATCGCCTGCACGCGCGCGCGGATGTCGATGCTGTCCCACTTGTTGGCCTGCTCCGGCGCGATGCCGAGCAGCTTTTGCCAGCCGCCCAGCGCCAGCGGCGCGGCAATGCCGATGCCGCTGAGGCGCGCCACCCATTGCGGGTCGAGGCGCGCGCACATCGCCTTGAGGCGCTTTTCGATCACGCCGAACAAGGTGTCCGGATCGGGAAACGGATACGCCACGGTCGAGCGCTGACGCACCTTGCCGACGAAATCGACCAGCAGCAGGTCGAGGCTGCGGCGGCCGATCTTGATGCCGATGAAGAACGCGCCGTCCGGATTGAGCACGATCGGCACCGACGGCTGGCCGACCTTGCCGCGCAGCGGCGCGAGCTTGAGCACCAGGCCGCTGTCGAGCAGGCGGTTGATGATCAGCGAGACGGTCTGGGTACTGAGCTTGGTCAGGCGGGCCAGGTCCGCTTTCGGCATGCTGCCGTTCAGCCGCACCGCCTGCAGCACGATGCGTTCGTTGAACTGGCTCATGCCAATCTGGTTCGAGCCGCGCGGGCGCAGCCATTCGATCGCGTCGGCGTCGTCGTCGGCAAAGGAGGGGTCGATTGGATCGTCTAGCATGGTAAGTAAATCATCCGATTTTATTTAGGCGTGGGCCACGATCTTACTACGGCCCCTGCCGTCACGGCACGGAGACATCGGCGATGACCCCTTTCTTGAAGATGAAATTGGCATACGGCTGCATTTCGCTGGTCTGCACGATGGCGTATGCCTGTTTCACGCGCTCGTAAAAGGCAAACCGTTCGACCGCTTCGCCCTCGGCGGCGCCCGGCAAGGCCAGCACCGCGCGTTGCAGCGCCGAGACATAGCCGTCCGGCGTGCCGCCCACTTGCATGAACGCCACCGGCGCTTCGGCCGCTGTGCCGAGCGGGAACACCGACAGCACCGCCGCGCAGGCGCGCTGCAAGCCGGCGCCGGCCAGCCGCACCAGCGGCTTGCCGTGGCCCAGCGTGGTGGCGGTGAAGTTGGCGTCGACCACGGCGATGGCGTCGCCGTGGCCCATTTCGGCCAGCACTTTCAGCAGCTCGGGCGTGAGCAGCGGATCGATCCCCTTAAGCATGCGCTTGCTCCGGCAAGTCTTCCGGATTCATCGCCCCCGTCATGACCGCCACCGTGTCGGACATGCTGATGTGCTTCGGATCGACCACGGCGACGCGCTTGCCGAGCCGCTGGATATGGATGCGGTCGGCGATCTCGAACACGTGCGGCATGTTGTGGCTGATCAGGATCACCGGCAGGCCGCGGTCGCGCACGCGCCGGATCAGCTCGAGCACCATGTTGCCCTCCTTCACCCCGAGCGCGGCGGTCGGCTCGTCGAGGATCACGACGTGCTTGGCGAACGCGGTGCTGCGCGCCACCGCCACGCCCTGGCGCTGGCCGCCCGACAAGGTACCGACCGCCTGCTTCATCGAGCGGATGCCGATCTTCAGGTCCTGCATGTGGCGCACCGCTTCCGACAACATCTTTTTCTTGTCGATGACGCGCAGCCAGCGCCCCAGCACGCCGGGGCGCAGGATTTCGCGGCCGAGGAACAGGTTTTCGGCGATCGTCATGGCCGGCGCCACCGCCAGGTCCTGGTAGACGGTCTCGATGCCGTGCTTGCGCGCATCGATGGGCGACTTGAAATGGACCGGCTCGCCGTCGAGCAGCATCGCGCCGGCATCGGGAATCAGGGCGCCGGACAGTGCCTTGATCAGGGAGGACTTGCCGGCGCCGTTGTCGCCGATCACGGCGAGGATCTCGCCGGCACGCAAGTCGAAATCGGTGCCGTCGAGGGCGGTCACACCGCCGTAGCGTTTGACCAGGCCACGCGCCTGGAAAATCACGGGGGAATCATGCGCGATCATGGCCTTAGCCTTTCTTGTGGGTGAGTTGGTCGGTGGCGACGGCGAGGATCACCAGGATGCCGGTCACCAGGATCTGGTAGACCGAGGACACGCCCATCAGGGTCAGGCCGTTGCGGAACACGCCGACAATCAGGACGCCGACCAAGGTGCCGAGGATATTGCCGCGCCCGCCAAACAGGCTGGTGCCGCCAAGCACCACGGCGGTGATGCTGTCGAGGTTGTCGGTCTGCCCTGCCTGCGGATCGCCGACCCCCATGCGCGCCACCGACAGCAAGGCGGCGATGCCATAGAACAGTCCCGCGATCATGTACACGCCGACCAGCACCTTGCTGGTGGCGATGCCGGTGAGCCGGGCCGCCTCCGGATTGTTGCCGACGGCGTAGATATGGCGGCCGGGCGCCGTATCGCGCAGGAACAGCCAGGTCAGCACGTACAGCCCGAGCATGAGCACGGTGCCATACGTGATGTTGGTCTGGCCGAGCTGGAACGTGTTGCCGAAGAAGGTCATGGCGTCCGGCACGCCGGTGATGGTTTGCGCGTTCGAATAGAGCTGGGTCACCGCGAACGCGATGTTCATGGTGCCGAGCGTGACGATAAACGGCGGCAGCTTGATCATCGTGACGAGCGCGCCGTTGATGTAACCGATCAGCACGCACGCGGCCATCCCGCACAGGACGGCGAGGTAGGGATTCATGCCCANNATGCCGGCGGTGAGGATGATCAGGGTCTGGCCGATCGCGATCACGCCGACCACCATCACCTGCTGCAGGATCAGCGAAAAATTCTGCCCGCTGAGGAAGCGGTCGGACTGGGTGGCGAAAAATATGCTGGCCGCCAGCAAGGCGAACAGCGGGCCGAGGATCGAAATCGGCGGCAGCTTGTTTTTAAGACTGAAGCGCTGCTTATCCTGGGCCGCGGCGGCAGCAACTTGGGCCGGATCGGACGGCTGGTAGGTCTTGACATTCATTTTCATGACGGGTTCTCCTTAGGCGTGTTCGCAACAATGGCGGCTCATTTTCCCCAGCAGGCACCGAGCCCGAAGGCGGTGTCCTTGCTGTCGACGCCGGGTGCCGCCTTGTCGGTAATGAGCGCGACGCCAGTGTCGACGTAGCCGCTGACCTTCTTGCCGGTTTTTGCGTATTGCACGCCGGCGTCGACCGCCAGGCCCGCCATCTTCAGCGGGTATTGCTGCGCGGTCGCCGCGATCGCGCCGGCCTTGACGTCGCGCACGCCGGCGCAGCCGCCGTCGATCGACACGATCATCACGCTCTTTTCCTTGCCGGCCGCTTTCAGGGCCTTGTAGGCGCCGGCTGCCGCCGGCTCGTTGATGGTGTAGACCAGGTTGATGTCGGGATTTTTCTGCAGGCAGTTTTCCATCGCCGTCTGGCCCTTGCCCTGGTCGCCGTAGCTGTCGGCCATGCAAACGACGTCGGCGGTCTTGACCGGGCTGGCAGTCTTCGCGTCGATGCCGGGCGCGCCCAGGCCAGCGAGGAAGCCATTGTGGCGGGCGATGCCGACCGGATGGCCGGGAAACAGGTCGAGCATGGCAATCTTCACCGGCTTGCCGGCGAACGCGGCCTTGGCGTAGCGGCCGATCAGGATGCCGGCCTGGTAGTTGTCGGTCGCGAACAGCGCATCGGTGGCCTCCTGCGGCGCGGTCGGGCTATCGAGCGCGATCACCATCACGCCCTTGTCGCGCGCCTTCTTGATGGCGGGAACGATCGCTTTCGAGTCGCTCGGCGTGATCAGCACGGCCTTCGCGCCGGCCGACACCATGTTCTCGATCGCGGTGACCTGGCCGGCATTGTCGCCGTCGGACTTGCCGGACGCCGTCAGCAGCTTGGCGCCTTGCGCCTTGGCCGCTGCCTGCGCGCCTTCCTTCATCTTGACGAAGAAAGGATTGGTTTCGGTCTTGGTGATCAGGCCGACGATCGGTTCGGCGGCGGTGGCGAGGGTGGCGCACGACGCCACCAGGCCCAATGCGATGCACTGTGTGAAATTCATGTGAAGTCTCCGTAATTATTATGTGGAAATCGGCTGCTGGTCAAAATCGTCTTGCCGCTGCTCTGATGATAAATATAGGCCGCTCGGATTGATAAATCAAGCGATTTTATTTATTCATGCGGCGAACAATTCTTGCCGGCGCCGTCGTTCAGAACCAGGCTTCCACCTGGAATCCAACCGAGGTGCCGTTGGTATTGCCGCCAAAAACACCGGTGCTCGACAGCGTACTGCCCGGCGTGGCCGCCAGTTGCGCCGCACGGTTCCACTTCGCATGGGTGACGAAGGCGCGCAGTTCGGGACGGGCCCAGAATCCCCGGCCGGCGGTCAGGGTTGGCGCGAAAGTGACCTTGTTAAGCTGCTGGGTCGCCCCGCCGCCCGCCGGACGAATCCGGTCATGGCCAAGGTCGAGCTGCAACTTGAAATTTTCCGTCACGGAGTACACCGGACGCACGCCGACCGAGGTCCAGGTCTGGGTGCCGGCGCTACCCTTGTCGCGCTGTACCAGGCCCACCAGGGAGCCGCACAGGTCCGGCGTTGCCTGCCAGATCAGCTGGTCGAACACACGGCTGCGCGTGACGTCCCGCCCCAGCGTGATGTCGGCGGTGCCGCCGATCTTGATGCCGGCGCCGACGCCATGCTGCACGCCGAACTTGTTGTCGCCGCCCAGCACCTTGTCCTGCAAATGAACGGCCGAAAACGACCAGCCGCGGTGCGCGCCGGCGCTGGCGGTGTCCGGCCTGATCAGCGTCAGGTCGAGTTGCAGGGTGCCGTTCCGGTTGACCTCGACGCCTTCGTAGGTGAAGTTGTGGCGGGTGGCGGAGGTCTGCCGGGCATTGGCAATCAGGTGATCGTCGCGGAACAGCGCATAGCTGAACTTGCCCGGACCGAGCGGAAAGCCGTTGATGCCGGCGCCGACGCCATCGCTGTGCAGCCACTTGTAGTCGATCACGTGGATGTCGAGGCGATGATAGTAGCGCTTGCCCATCCATACCGTGCCGCCATGCAGGAAATCGAGTTTCTTGGCCTCGATGAAAGCCTGGCTCACATACTTCGAGGCGGTGGCGAAATCGTAGCCATCGGCGGAAATATTGCCCATGAAATTGGCGACAAAGCTGGCGCCGGACGCCGACTTCGCCACTTCCCTGGTGTACAGGAATTCGCCGTAAGAATCACATTCGTTGCCGAGCCGATACTTGGCGACGCCTTCGAGGCCAAAACATGCCTGCTCGCCGCGGGCCGAGTTGTGCCCTGCCCCGGTGCGGAAATACCCATGGAATTCCCCTTCCGCATCGCTGGCGCGTGCATTCCCGCCTGCCACGATCAAGGCTATGGCGGCAGGCAATATGTTTAATAAACGCGTGCTCATCGTTTGTC
>CXWL01060757.1_pt1 | contig 24155 bp, 19 predicted proteins | sample 590931 | NCBI WGS metagenome assembly CXWL01 (sample SAMEA3498368, study PRJEB10139) | groundwater metagenome | biome: water well; material: biofilm material | place: Germany | collected 2015-04-27
GCAGCCAGCACATCGCCAACTGGCTGCACCACGACGTGGTCAGCGCCGAGCAGGTGCACGAAACCTTCCGCCGCATGGCGGCGGTGGTGGACGGGCAAAACGCGGGCGACCCGCTGTACAAGCCCATGGCCGGCCACTGGGACACGAGTGCCGCGTACCAGGCGGCGCTGGAACTGGTGTTCAAGGGCAAGGAGCAGCCCAGTGGCTACACCGAGCCGCTGCTGCATGCGTGGCGCTTGCGGGTCAAGTCTTGTTAGGCGCGACGCCTTTGGCGCGCTCCTGAGCTGGACACAAGACCCAACTGCTTGGGTCTTGTGCATGCGAAGGGCGCGAGCCCTCTGGGCGAGGCCTACCCGTCGGCCGTCACTGCTGCGGTGACGGCTGATCCTCCTGGCAGGGAGAGTCGCCATGAACGAAGCCGACACCTGCCGGAAGTACGTCGTGCCGCGCCTCCAGGCTGCGGGCTGGGACGACGAACCGCGGTCCATCGCAGGCCTGAGTAGTTGCGGAACTTGACGCATTGGAAGGCGAGCTACTGTCACTGGAGCGCGTCCAGTCCAGAACCCGCGCCGACCTCGCGCCACAGCGCGTCTGTCGAGCGGGGCTCGCCCGCCTGCGCCGCGTCACGCCTGGGCGCAGCGGCGGGCACCATGCGTGCGAACAACTGGTCCAGGTACTGTTCGGCCGGAATGCCGAAAAACGGTTGGGGCGCTGTGAACGACACGCTCGGGCTGGCGGACAAGACATCACCGCTGAGTGCGGCTGCGCGCCCGAAGTCGGCCAGCACTTCGATGAGCTCGGCCACCTCGCGGCCGTACAGTGCCTCTAGCCGCCCAAAGTCAACCAGCGTGCGCACTTGGCGCCGGGCATCGGGCGAGACAACGGCCACGCCAACATTGATTCGCTCGCCGGCAATCAGGTCGGGCTCAACCTGGATCACGAAGGCCTGCCCGGCTTCGGCCCCGGGGAGCGCGGCACTGCCTTTGGCACGGGCCAGCATTTCGAGCTTCATGCCAGCATCCTCACACGTTCACGCAGCCACTGAGCCGTCATGGTGGCACGGGTTTCGACCCAGCACTCCCAGTTTTTGCTCGCCGGTGCATCGAGCCAGGGACTAAGGGTGGCAATCTCGGCGGCACATTGCCGGTGGCATTCGGGCAAGCGCTGTGGTCGATGGGCACGATGCGTCCACCGGCCGCCAGCAACAGGTTGTTGGTGTGCCGGTCGACGTTGGCCACCCACTCGTCGAAGGCCACGCAAGCCGCGAAGCCCGGCCACGACAAGACGCGCTTGCAGACAGAATCGAAGGCGCCGCCAACCGCATCCGCCAGGCCGATCGCAGCCAGCCCGTACCCCTGGGTGACCGGCGCGCAGGCAAAGCACGGCACATTGCCGTTGTGCTGCGAGAAGACGGCAGCAGGGAACAAGGCCTGCAAGACCGCAAGCGGCACCCACAAGAGGCCTCCCGGTGGCGTGCCGATGGCGGCGCGCCGTGCGATCAGGCAGCCGGCTGTCTCATTGAACAGGAGTCGGTCTTGCCCGGTTTCGAACGCCTTCACATAGGCGGTCGCGAGTTGGGTGCCCAGGCGCACTTGCGCGAGATGCGTCTTGCCACGCGCACCCGAGGTGATCACGCGCATAGGACTCACATAACTGCCTTCCAACCACATGGCGTGCCGGCCTCCCAGGTTCCGGCTGGCGCAATGTGAGTCCGCGCCCCAGCGCCCCTAGCGCTTCGGCCCGAACACCTTGGCCAGCACTGTGTGCCGGGCCTCGCGCCAGGTGGCGGTGAGGTCGCCGTTGGCTTCCAGCGCCTCGTAGATTTCGCGCACCAGTTCGTCGCTGGCCTTCTTGGCGCTGCGCAGCTTGGCCAGCAGCTCGAAGCCGTGCCACACCGTGATGCGGAACTCGCGCGCCAGCGCGTGCATGCCCAGGTCGTCGGTCACCACGATGGCTGGGCGCACTTGGCCGAAGGCCAGGACACGGCAGTCGGTGGCGCCAGGTGGCGAGCCGCCGCCCACCAGGTAACGCGCCACGTCCTGCTGCACCCAGTCGTGCAGAAAGTGCGCCGTACTGTCGATCAACGCGCGTTCGTCGGCGCTCAGGCGCATGCGCTTGGCCAGGCGCTCTTGCACCAGCGCGGGGTCGGCGTCGAACCACGGAAAGCGGTAGCGCAACCGACCGCTGGCGTGCACCTCGTCTTCCACGTCGGCCAGGATGGTGAGCACGTAGCCCTTCTGGCCGAAGGGCACGCCCAGCAGCGGGCGTATGCGTTTGGCCAAGCGCAGGTAGGCGTTGGTGTCCAGCAGCACCAGCGTCGTGGCTGCCGGTACACCCGCCATGCGCTCAGCCGCGGGTCAGCGCGTGGTGCAACGCGGCGGCATCGGACATCGGGATGTCCAGCAACTGCTGCACATAACCTGGGCCCGTGCCGTGGGCGTGCAGCAAGCGACGCAGGGCATTGAAGAACTCGCTTCCGAAAACGTTGTGCGCTGCGGCGATGTATGCCGCCGGCTCGGGCGGCATCGGCTCAAACAGCAGCGTGCTGACGAGCGCGCCACGCTGGTGGTTGCGCACCGCGTGCACGTCGGTCTTCTCGTCGAGCGTCAATGCCGCCAGGCCTTCGGCCTTGGCGTGAGCCTGCACCTGGCGGTACACGGTGAAGAGTGAAATCTCGTGCGCCTGGGCGTGACGCTGCAGCGCCGCGATGACGCCGGCCTTGCGCTGTGCCCCGGCAGCTTCACGGTAGGCCGCAGCGGCCAAGGGCTGGGGAAAGAGCAACGCGCCCGCAAAGGCGTCGGCAAAGTCCTCGCCGGCGTCGGTGCCAGCCAGGTCGGGCGTATAGACGTGGGCCAACTCGTGCGCCATCCAGAACTTGAAGTCCTCGATGTGGGTGTCGAGGTTGAGGTAGACAAAGGTGACGTGCTGCACCGGCAGCAAGATGTGCAGTGCGTTGCCGTGGTGCTGCTGCGCGCCCCAAAGCACGGGCACCAGGAAGGCGTCGTTGGCGGCGAATTCACCGATCAGCGTGGCGTAGTCCAGCACCGTTTGCTGGCCTACGCCCAGCTTGTCGCGGGTTTGGGCCACCGTGCGCTGCAAGTCGGCATAAACCGCCGAAGGCTGCGCAATGGCCGTGCGCAAAGCGCGCAGCGGTGGCAGGTGCGGCACCAGCGCGCCCAGCAGTGCGCCCATGGCCTGGGCCTTGGCGATGTGGGCTTCGGTGGTCTTGGTGGCAGCGCGGCGGCGGAAGGCCACCACGGGCCGGTGTTCAGCGGCTTGCGGCGTGGGCAGCAGCACTTGGTCAAGGCGCAGCGCCAGCGCGGTGGACAGGCGCAAGAGCTTGTCGGGCCGGGGCAGGTCAGAGCCCTTGAGCCAGTTGGTCACAGCCTGTGCTGACACCCCCAGCGCAGCCGCCAGATCTTTCTGTGACCAGCCCTTGCCCAGCAGGGCTTGCTTGACTGAATCGGCGTTGAGAACTCTTGGCATGGGCGCCGGATTATCGGTAAACCGCACCAGAAATCAAGTTAAATCAACTTCTGGCGCTTACTCGCCCCGCTTACTCGTCCCAGTTACCCGCCGCGCTTCTTGGCCACCTCGCGCAGCGCTTCGCAGTCCACACAACGCAGCGCCCAGGGCTCGGCCTGCAGGCGCTCAAACGGGATGTCTTCGTCGCAGTCGGTGCAAGTGCCGTAGNNGTGCAAGTGCCGTAGGTCGTGCCTTCGCGCAGCCGGGCCAGGGCCTGGCTGGCCACGGCGATGTCCTGGGCGTCGCGGTCGGACTGACTCAGGTCGAGCTGGCGCTCGCTTTCGCGTTGGCGCGCGTCGTGCGCGTCTTCAGACAACATGGCATGCGCATGTTCTGCGCGGGTCAGGCCGCCGTGGTGGTCGGAAAGGCGCACGTCCAGCACCTCCAGGCGTTGCTGCAAAGCCGCCTCCAGCAAGGCACGCTGGCCTTTGGTGAGCTGTGTCATGGGGCCGTCTCCGGGAATCACTTGCGGACCATCATGCGCCGCTGCCATCGCGCTGGTCTTGCGCCGGGTCAAGAGCCAGCCCCGCAGCCGGTGGCCCGGGCAGCGCTGCCTACAATCGCGCCCCTATGTCTGCGCCCGACTCCGCCCCTGCGCCAACCCCGGCCCTGCCCCGCACCTGTGACGTGCTCGTGGTCGGCGCCGGCCCTGCAGGCAGCGCCTGCGCGCACCACCTGGCTGCGGGTGGGCTAAAGGTGCTGCTGGTGGACCAGCACAACTTCCCGCGCGACAAGGTCTGTGGTGACGGGCTCATCCCCGACGCCCATGCCGCACTGCGCCGCCTGGGTGTGTACGACGAGGTGGCCGCACTGGCCACCCATGTGCCGCACGTGCGCTGCATAGGCCCACGCGGTGGCCTGGTAGACGTGCCGGGCACGATTTCAGTGTTGCCACGCAAGGTGCTGGACCACATCCTGGTGCGCAACGCCCAACGTGCCGGTGCCACGCTGCTGACCCCGCTGCGCTTTGAGGCGCCGCTGCTCGATGGTGAGCAGGTGGTGGGTGCGCGCTTCAAGACCACTGCCGGCCCGCATGAGATCCGCGCCCGCTGGGTGGTGCTGGCCACCGGCGCCGTGCCCCAGGCGCTAACGGCCGCCGGCCTGTGCACGCGCCACACGCCCAGTGGCGTGGCGCTGCGTGCTTATGTGCGCCACGACGGCCTGGTGGACCAGATCAAACAGTTGCAGATGATGTGGCACCCCAGGTTGCGAGGTGGCTATGGCTGGATCTTTCCGGGGCCGGGCGGTGTGTTCAACATTGGCGCCGGGCTCACGGGCAGCCACATCGTCAGCCACAGCGGCAAGGGCCGCATGCAGGACGTGAATCTGCGTGAGATGTTTGACGCCTTCTGCGACGTCTACGCACCGGCCGGTGAGCTGATGCGCAATGGCCAGTTGCAGGGCAGCGTCAAGGGCGCGCCGCTGCGCTGCACGCTGCGCGGCGCCCGGTGGAGCCGCCCCGGCATGCTGGCCACGGGTGAGGCCATAGGCAGCACCTACGCCTTCACAGGCGAAGGCATAGGCAAGGCGCTGGAAACCGGCCTGCTGGCGGCCGCAGCGCTGCTGCCAGGCCCCCAGGCGAGCGACGCTACCGTGCGCCAGCACTACGAAGCCACGCTGGCCGGCCTGGCACCGCGCTTTGAGATGTATGAAACCGCCAGCCACGTCAACCTGCGGCCCTGGATTGCCGACGTGGTGGTGTGGCGCGCCCGGCGCAGCCCACGCATCCTGAAGCGGCTGTCAGGCCTGCTGGAAGAAACCAGCAACCCCGGCAACCTGTTCAGCTGGCGCGGTGTGCGCCGGCTCATGTTTGAATGACGCACCGCCTGCCAGAAAGCCACTTGATGCCCCACCGCACCCACACCGCCTCCAAACGCCTCTTGCTCGGCAGTGCCCTGCTGGCGCTGATGTCTGCTTGCGGGGGTGGCGGCGGTGACGCCGGATCACCCGCGCCGCCGCCACCGCCAGCCAACCCGGCGTGCGTGGCATCGCCGCCGCCGGCCCCCCCGGCCCCGGGTGCGAGCCTGCCGCAGGTGACGTTCAACTTCAGCAACGGTGCGGGTGTGGCCGGCAACGTGGTGATCACGCTGGAGTCAGCTCGGGCGCCCGACACGGTGGCCAACTTTCTGGCCTACGTCAACGCCGGTTTCTACAACTGCACCGTCATCCACCGCCATGCACCCGACTTTGTGCTGCAGGGGGGCGGCTACGCCAGCCCGCTGGTGCCCGGCGCCGCGCTGCCCACGCTGAAGACCACGCGAGCACCCATCTTGCTCGAAGACAACGCCGGCTTGTCCAACTTGCGCCTCACGGTGGCGATGGCGCGCACGGGTGTGCCCGACTCCGCCACCGCGCAGTTCTTCATCAACCTGGTCGACAACACGGGCCTCGACAGAACCGCCAATGCGCGCGGCTACGCCGTGTTTGGCACCATCACCAGTGGCGCTGACGTGATCACGGCCATGCGCGCAGCGCCCTGCAGCACCTGGGCCGGCTTCACGGGTGCGGGCGAATGCCTGCCCTCACCCAACATCACCATCATGAGCGCCGCACAAACCCGCTGATCCAGGGGCCGCCATGTGCCAACTGCTGGGCATGAATGCCAACACGCCCACCGACGTGATGTTCAGCTTTGCCGGCCTGGCCACCCGGGCCCACGAGCACAAGGACGGCTTTGGCATCGCCTTCTTTGAAGACCGGGGCCTGCGGCATTTCATAGACCACCACAGCGCGCGCAACAGCCCGGTGGCCGAGCTGGTGAAGCACTACCCCATCAAGAGCGGCAACGTCATCGCGCACATCCGCAAGGCCACACAAGGCCGTGTGGCGCTGGAAAACACCCACCCCTTTGTGCGTGAGCTGTGGGGCCGTTACTGGGTGTTGGCCCACAACGGAGACCTCAAAGGCTTTGCGCCGCGCCTGCACGGCGCGTTTCGCCCGGTGGGCGATACCGACAGCGAGCTGGCCTTTTGCTGGCTCATGCAGGAGCTGGCCAAGGCGCACGCCAGCGTTCCCAGCGTGCAAGAGCTGACGTGCACGCTGCGTGAACTGCTGCCGCAGCCGGCCGCGCACGGCAGCTTCAACCTGCTGCTGAGCAACGGGCAGGCGCTGTGGGCGCATGCATCAACCCACCTGCATTGGCTGGTGCGCCAGCACCCCTTTGGCGCGGCCACGCTGGCCGACCGCGACCTGAGCGTGGACTTCGGTGCGCTCACCTCGCCTCAAGACCGCGTGGCTGTGGTGGCCACCGAGCCCTTGACGGCCGGTGAGCCCTGGCAGGCCATGGCGCGCGGCGAACTGCGTGTGTTTGTGGACGGTGCGCCGCTGGCTTGCGGCTAAGGCAACTGCTGCTCAAACGCTGCCGGCCACCATTCAAACAGCGCCACCCACCGCTGGCCGCAGCACGGGCCGGCGCACCGTAGCCGCTGCCTACACTGCCGCCATGGCATCCAAACCGCTCGCCCAAGGCAACCGTTTCCAGCGCTGGTACGCGGCCTGGGCGGCGCCGTACTACGCCCGCATGCCCGAGCACCTGCGCTCCGACGCCCAGCGCATTGACCAGTGGCTTTACGGCCCCGGTGGTGCCGGCCTGGCGCTGGGCGCGGCGGGCGCGGTGGGTGGCACCACGGCAGGCCTGGTGGCCGCCAACCTGCCCTGGAAGCTGGCGTTGGGGCTGAGCGTGGTGGCCTGGGCCTGCCTGTTCGTGAGTCTGCTGGCCGCCTGGCTGCAGCCTGAAAAGTTCAGCGCGCGCAAGCTGCTGCGTGCGTCGCTCAAGATCGTGGCCCTGGGTTATGTGGGCGCACTGTGCGGCTTCTTGTTTGGCCGCTTCCTGCGCCGGGGCGACTTGGGCACCGAAACCCTGGCGCAGACCCTGCGTGGCGCGGCGGTGGAGGCCACACCGCTCTTGCTGGCGCTGCTGCTGGCCGTGCTGCTGGCGGTGTGGGGCGTGGCGCAGGTCAAGCATGTGCAGGTGCAGCGCGAGCTGACGCAGTTGCGCCTGGTGCAAGAGCGCGACGCCGCCGCGCGCCAGGCGGCTGAATCACAACTGCACCTGCTGCAGGCGCAGATCCAGCCGCACTTCTTGTTCAACACGCTGGCCGCGCTGCAGCACTGGGTGGACGCCGGCGACCCCCGCGCCGGCCCGCTGCTGCGTGACTTGACGGGCTTTTTGCGTGGCTCCACCGCCTTGCTGGCACAGGCCCAGGTGCCGCTGGCCGACGAGGCCGAGGCCGCGCGCCAGTACCTGCGCATCCTGCAGGCGCGGCTCGGCGCACGGCTGCAGTTCAGCATCGACATCGACACCGCCAGCGCAGCGCGCACGCTGCCCGCCGGCATCTTGCTCACGCTGGTGGAAAACGCCGTGGAGCACGGCATCAGCCCCGCACTGAACGGTGGCAAGGTGCAGGTGCTGGCCCGCACCCACGGCGAGGCACTGACGCTGGAAGTGCGCGACAACGGCGCCGGCCTGGTCACCCCGTTGGCCGAAGGCCTGGGCCTGGCCAACTGCCGCCAGCGCCTGCAACACCGCTACGGCGCCATGGCCACGCTGAGCCTGTTGCCCTTGCAACCCGGCGCCTGCGCACGGGTGGAGGTGCAAGCCGCATGAGCCTGCCCGGCCGCCCGAAAGGCGAATACCGGAGTGCGGAGCACGAAGGCAATTCAATGAACACCGCCAAAGACCGCATCGACTGGAGCCAGCTCTGGTACCCCGGCCCGACACGTGTCTTCACGCCCGCCGAAATGGCCCGCGCCGGCGGCGACGCGCCCAGCCGCACGCTGACGGTGATGGTCACCATCAACGCCGCGTTGCTGGCCTTCAGCCTGCTGCAGCTGGCACCGCACGAGGACACTGCGCGCCTGACCGCCGTGCTGACCGGCTTGCTGGCGGCGGCCTTCTGGGGCGCACGGGCGCTGTGGCGCCAGCCCTCGCGGCGGCGTTTGACGACCTATTCACTGGTCTACGCGGGGGCCTGTGCGGCCCTGCTGTTGGGCATGAAGTTCCGGCTTGGTCTGGGCGGCAAGCAATTCATGGCGATGTACGGCAGCGTGTGGGCCATGGTGCTGATGGTGGCCGTGGGCTGGTGGTTTGTGACCCTGTACCGGGCGCACCAAGTCGAAGGCCGGCTGCGTGAACTGGCCGAACGCGACCGCGCCGTGGCGCTGGCCGGGCAGCTGATGGCGGCGCAGATCCAGCCGCACTTCTTGTTCAATTCGCTGGCCTCACTGCAGCACTGGGTGCACACACGCGACGCGCGCGCCGGGCCCATGCTGGACTCACTCACCGGCTTCTTGCGCGACACACTGCCGCTCTTTAACCGCCCGCAACTGGCGCTGGGTGAAGAACTGCCCGCCGTGCAGCGCTACCTGGAAGTGATGCAGGCGCGCCTGGGTGACAGGCTGCGTTTTGCCATCGACATCCCCACGCCCTTGCTGGCGCTGGCACTGCCACCGGGGCTGCTGCTGACGCTGGTTGAAAACGCCGTGGAGCACGGTGTGCAACCGAGCCTGCGTNNCGTGGTGCCACGGTGCGCATCCAGGGTGGTGTTGAAGTTGACGGCGTACGGCTGCAAGTCATAGACACCGGCCCCGGCCCCGCACCAGGCCGCCAAGACGGCGTGGGCCTGGCCAACAGCCACGCCCGGCTGGCCCAGGCCTGGGGCGACGCGGCCACGCTGCAACTGGCCCCCGGCCCTGACGGTGGCTGCGTGGCCACGCTCACCCTGCCGCTGCACGCCATCGATCCCCCATCCCACCCAGCGCGCCCATGACCACACCTGCCCTCACCGCCCTGGTGGCCGACGACGAGGAAGCACCGCGCCAGCAACTCATCCACGCACTGCACACGGCCTGGCCCGAGCTGCAGATCGTGGCCGAAGCCGTGAACGGCGTGGACGCCTGGGACGCCTGGCTGGAGCACGAGCCCGACCTGTGTTTCCTGGACATCCGCATGCCCGGGCTCACGGGCATCGACGTGGCACGCCGCATTGGCGGGCGCACGCCGGTGGTGTTTGTCACCGCCTACGGCGACCACGCCCTGGCCGCCTTTGACGCCGGCGCCGTGGACTACGTGATGAAACCCGTGGACCCCACACGCCTGGCCCAGGCGCTGGACCGCGTGCGCGCCCGGCTGCAGCCTGCATCGCCCACCGCAGCCGCGCCCGGTGCGGCGCCGGCCACCGCCAGCCTGCAGGCCGTGCTGGAGCAACTGGCGGGGCTGGACCACCTGAAGCGCCGCGCCCCGCCGCTGGACGTGATTCAGGCCGGCGTGGGCAAAGAGGTGCGGCTGATCCACGTGGCCGACGTGGTGTTCTTTGAGTCAGACGCTCGCTACACACGGGTGGTGTACCGCAGCGAAGGCGTTGACGGCGAAGCGCTGATCCGCACACCACTGAAAGAGCTGCTGGCGCAGATCGACGAACGCCAGTTCTGGCAGGTGCACCGCTCGGTCATCGTCAACCGGCTGCACGTGGCCGCCGCCGTGCGTGTGGACGAAGGGCACATGCACTTGACACTGCGCGGGCGGCCCGAAAAACTGCCCGTGTCGCGGCACTTTCAGGCATTGTTCAAGGCGCAGTAAGGGCCATGTTCACGCGCAGAATACGGGCCTTGTCCGAGCCCCCGCCGCGCCCATGTCCGACATACCTGTCCCGCGTTTTGACCAGTTCTACCGTTATGCCGAGCTGACCCGGCTGCTGCAGGACTACGCCGCCGCCGTGCCGCAACTGGTGGCCCTGCAGTCCATTGGCAAGAGCTTTGAAGGCCGCGACATCTGGCTGCTGGCCATCACCAACCGCCACACCGGCAGCGACGTGGACAAGCCCGCGTTCTGGGTCGACGGCAACATCCACGCCGCCGAGCTGACCGCCAGCACCGCCTGCCTGTACTGGCTGCACCAGTTGGTGCAGGGCTACGGCGAAGGCGACACGCAGGCGCGCCAGTTGCTGGACACGCGTGTGGTGTACATGGTGCCGCGCCTCAACCCCGACGGCGCCGAGCTGGCGCTGGCCGACAAGCCGCGGCACATCCGCTCGTCCACACGCCGCTACCCGTTTGACGAAGAGCCGGTCGAAGGCCTGACGATTGAAGACGTGGACGGCGACGGCCGCATGCTCAGCATGCGTGTGCCCGACCCGCACGGCCCCTACAAGAAACACGGCCAGGATCCGCGCCTGATGGTGCCGCGTGAGCCGGGCGAATTTGGCGGCGAGTACTACCGGCTCATTCCCGAAGGCACGCTCAAAAACTTTGACGGCATCCGCATCACAGCCAACCCCGACCGCGAGGGCCTGGACCTGAACCGCAACTTTCCGGCCTACTGGCGGCAGGAATTTGAGCAGCTCGGTGCCGGCCCCTACCCCACCAGCGAGCCCGAGGTGCGGGCCATGGTGCACTTCATCACCAGCCACCCCAACATCGGCGCGGCCGTCAGCTTCCACACCCACAGCGGCGTCATCCTGCGGCCCATGGGCACGCAAAGCGACGACGACATGACGCCCGAAGACCTGTGGGTCTACAAGCGCCTGTCGGACATCGGCGCCAAGCTCACGGGCTACCCCGCCATCAGCATCTGGCACGACTTCAAGTACCACCCCAAGCAGGTCATCACCGGCACGCAGGACTGGGTCTACGAGCACCTGGGCGCGCTCTTCTGGACGGTGGAAATCTGGTCACCCAACAAGGAAGCCGGCATCACGGACTACAAGTGGATCGACTGGTACCGCGAGCACCCCGTTGAAGACGACCTGAAGCTGCTGAAGTGGAGCGACGAGCAGTGCGGCGGCAAGGCGCACGTGGACTGGTACCCCTTCCGCCACCCACAGCTGGGCATGGTGGAACTGGGCGGCTGGGACAAGATGAACTTCTGGCGCAACCCACCGCCGCACCTGCGTGAACGTGAAGCCGCACGCTTCCCGGCCTGGCTGATGCAACTGGGCCTGTCGCTGCCCAGGCTCGAGGTGCTGCGCGCCGAGGTGCGGTCTCTGGGCAACGACACCTGGCGTGTGCGTTTTGCCGTGGCCAACAGCGGCTACCTGCCGGCCTACGTGAGCAAGCGCGCGCTGGAGCGCAAAACTGCGTGCGGCACCATCTTCAACATCCACCTGCCCAGCGGCGTGACGCTGGTCACCGGCAAGCAACGCGTAGAGGGCGGCCACCTGGAAGGCCACGCACCCAAGGGCAGCCTGCAGGCCTTTTTGCCCGACCGCAGCATCACCGGCGACCGCGCGGTGGTGGAGTGGGTGGTGCACGGTGCACGTGGCACGCCCATTGCGTTGACGGCCACGGCCGACCGCGCCGGCACGGTGCGCACCGAGGTCACGCTGGACTGATGCGCGCTGTGGCAGAGGCAGCGGTGCCAGGCGCCGGGGCTGACTTTTCATCGCTCTTCGAGTTCTTGCCCATAGGCGCCTACCGCAGCACGCCCGATGGGCGGTTGCTGCGCTCCAACCCGGCGCTGGCGCGCCTGAACGGCTGCAGCTCCGAGGCCGAGCACCTGGGCCTGGCGCACGACCTGGCCACCGACTGGTATGTGCAGCCCGGCCGACGCGACGAGTTCAAGGCCCGCCTGCAGCAAGACGGCCAACTCATAGGCTTTGAGTCCGAGGCCTGGCGCCTGAAGACGCGCGAGCGCATCTGGGTGCGCGAAAACGCGCACGTGGTGCAGGGCGCCGACGGCAGCGTGCTGTTTTACGAAGGCACGGTAGAAGAAGTCACCGCGCACGTGCTCGACCGCGAGGCACTGCGCCGCAGCCAGCTGCAACTGCGGCAAATCGTGGACCTGGTGCCGGGTGTCATCTACCGCGTCGTCACCGGCCCGGGCGAGCGCACACGGGTGGGCTTCATCAGCCCCAATGTGGCGCAGGTGTTTGGCGTGTCACCCGAGGCCGTGGCCCGCGACCCCGTGGCGCTGCGCCACTTGCGCCACCCCGACGACCAGGCCTGGGTCAACGAAGCGATCCGCGCCGCCAGCGCCAACCAGCGGCCGCTGGACGTTGAGTTCCGCATCGTGCTGCCCGACGGCCGCGAGCGCTGGATCCACCAGACCAACTGCGTCGCACCCCCTGAAAACGGTTGCGAAGTGCGTGTGGGCCTGATGCTGGACATCACTGCCCGCAAGCAGGCTGAGGCCGACTTGCGGGAAAACAGCGCGCTGTGGAAACGTGCGCTGGAGAGCACGGGCGACGGTGTGTGGGACTGGAACCTGGAGACCGGCGTGGAGTCCTTGTCCCCAGGTTGCCTGGCCCTGTACGGCTATGGCCCTGGCGACTTGCAGCCGCAGCCCGACGCGCTGGACGGGCTCACCCACCCGGAAGACCTCGCCGCCATGGTGCAGGCCCGTGCCGCGCACTTTGCGGGCCAGGTGCCCGCCTACGTGAACGAGCACCGCGTGCGCTGCAAAAACGGCCAGTACAAGTGGGTGCTGTCGCGCGGCGTGGTCATCAGCCGCAGTGCCGACGGCACACCGCTGCGCATGATAGGCACGCACACCGACATCGACGAACGCAAGCAGGCCGACGCGCTGCGCTTTGAGCGTGACCACGCCGCTGCGGCCGACCTGGCCAAGTCGCAGTTCCTGTCGCGCGTGAGCCATGAGCTGCGCACACCGCTCAACGCCATATTGGGCTTCACGCAGCTCCTGGAGCTGGAGCCCGCGCTCAGCACGCAGCAGCACGGCTGGGTGCTGCAGGTGCTGAGCAGCGGGCGCCACCTGCTGGCGCTGATGGACGACATCCTTGACCTGTCGAGTGTGCAGACCGGGCAGTTCCCGCTGCACCCCGAGGCGCTGGACCTGCAAGCCGCCGTGCGCGACGTGCTGGCCATGCTGGGCAAAGCCGCCCAGGAGGCCGATGTGGCCGTGCAAAACCTGGTGCCCACGGGTGCCGGCACCTGGGTGCGGGCCGACGCCACGCGCTTGCAGCAGATCGTGAGCAACCTGCTGTCCAACGCCATCAAGTACAACCGGCGCGGCGGCTGGGTCAAGGTCAGCGCCGTGCGTGAAGGCGCCCACGTGGCGCTGAGCGTGGCCGACTGCGGCCAGGGGCTCAGCGCCACGCAGATGGCGCGGCTCTTCAACCCCTTTGAGCGCGTGGGCGCGCACAAGGGCCCGGTGGCCGGCACCGGCCTGGGCCTGGCACTGACACGCGAATTTGCCCAGGCCATGGGCGGCAGCGTGGGCGTGAGCAGCGAGCCCGGCGTGGGCTCGACCTTTGTGGTGCGGCTGCCGGCGGCTTGATGGGCTCCCTCTCCCGCCAGCGGGGGCAGTTCAGCTCAGTTGCTCAAACTTGAACACCGCCACACTGGCGCGCAGGTTGGGCCAGCGGCGCACGGCGCGGCCGGCTTGCAGGCCAAAGCTGTCGGTCACTTGCAGGCCGCACTTGCCGGCCAGCACTTCAAAGTCGGCGTAGGTGCCGACACGGATGTTGGGGGTGTCGTACCACTGGTAGGGCAGCGCGCGTGTCACCGGCATGCGGCCGGTCATCACATAAAGCCGGTTGGCCCAGTGCGCAAAGTTGGGGAAGCTGACGATGCCGATGCGGCCCACACGCGCCGTTTCACGCAGCATGCGTTCGGTGTTGCGCAGGTGTTGCAGGGTGTCGATCTGCAGCACCACGTCAAAGCTGCGGTCGTCAAACAGCGCCAGCCCTTCTTCCAGGTTGAGCTGTATGACGTTGACGCCGCGTTGCACACAGGCGTGCACGTTGGCGTCGTCAATCTCGATGCCATAACCACTGCAGCCCTTGTGTTTTTGCAGCCAGGCCAGCAGCTCACCGTTGCCGCAGCCCAGGTCCAGCACGCGGCTGCCGGCGGGCACCAAGTCGGCGATCAGTTCCAGGTCTTTGCGTCCACTCACTGGACTACCCTCCGCGCTGCGCGCTCCGGGATGAGCGCTTGGGAGCGGCCCGGCGCGCTCATGCCGCCACCTCACGGGCCACACGGTCAAAGTAGGCACGCATCACCGCGTGGTAACGCGGGTCGTCCAGCAAGAAGGCGTCGTGCCCGTGTGGCGCGGCTATTTCGGCGTAGCTGGCGTCTATGCGGTTGTCCACCAGCGCCTTGACGATCTCGCGCGATCGGGCCGGTGAAAAGCGCCAGTCGGTGGTGAAGCTGACGAGCAAAAAACGCTTGTCACGTGCCGCCGCAAAAGCCGCAGACAAGCTGCCCCCGTGCTCACGCGCGGGGTCAAAGTAGTCCAGCGCACGCGTGATCAGCAAGTAGGTGTTGGCGTCAAAGTACTCGCTGAACTTGTCACCCTGGTGGCGCAGATAACTTTCGATCTGGAACTCGATGTCCTGCGTGCTGTAACCCAGCTCACCCGCCTTCAGCTCGCGGCCAAACTTGGCTTCCATGGCGTCGTCGCTGAGGTAGGTGATGTGGCCAATCATGCGCGCCACGCGCAGCCCGCGTTTGGGCACCGTGCCTTTGGCGATGTAGTGGCCTTCGCAGAAGTCGGGGTCGGTGACGATGGCGCGCCGCGCCACTTCATTGAAGGCAATGTTCTGCGCGCTCAGGTTGGGCGCCGTGGCCACGGCGATGCAGTGGCGCAGCCGCGTGGGGTGGCGCAGCGTCCAGTCCAGCGCCTGCATGCCACCCAGGCTGCCTCCCAGCACGGCGGCCAGCTGGGTGATGCCCAGGCCGCCAATCAGCCGCACCTGCGCATCGACCCAGTCCTCCACCGTCACCACCGGAAAGTCGGCGCCGTAAACCACGCCGGTGGTGGGGTTCATATGCATGGGCCCGGTGGAGCCAAAACAAGAGCCGGGGTTGTTGACGCCGATGACGAAAAAGCGGTTCGTGTCCAGCGGCTTGCCGGGGCCGACGAGGTTGTCCCACCAGCCCACGCTGCCGTCGGCATGCGTGCCTGCCACGTGGTGGCTGGCGTTGAGCGCGTGGCACACCAGCACGGCGTTGCTGCGCTGTGCATTGAGCGTGCCGTAGGTTTCATACACCAGCGTGTAGTCGGCCAGCGCGGCGCCGCTCTTCAGCGGTAGCGGCGCGCTGAAGTGCATGTGTTGAGGGGTGACCAGACCAACCGTGCCCATGAATGACAAAACCCGGCGCCGCCTGCAAGGCGGGCACCGGGTGAGAGGTGTCCCCTTTTAGCGGCATTTGTTGAGGCGACGCTGTACAAGTCCCCGCGAGTGCGCACGCCCCATATCGGGATGGGCTGCAAGGCGCAAACCGCAGCCATAGCGGGGGCTATGGCGAGGATTTGCAACGCGGCAGACCGCCCGAGATGGGGACGGGCGCGCCGCGAGGGACTTGTACAGCGTTGCCTGAAGCGCCCGCAATTCGGAACAAATCGGCGCTGTGGGTGGCCAGTATAGCCAGGGCTAAACCGCGACCGTGTTCTTCAGCAGTGGCAACAAGGCCAGCACCTCGTCCTTGCTGCGGTAGCGGCCAAACGCCGCTTCGTCCTGCTGCCGCACGATGGGGAAGGTGTCCATGATGTAGGCCGCATCGTCCTGGCCCAGGCCGTAGAGGTGGAAAAACAGCGCGTCCAGCGCCGCCAGGCGCGCGCGGCGGTCTTCGTCGTTCCAGGTGAAGGGCGGCAGCACTTCGCCTTGTGCATCGACATAAGCCAGGTCACGCGCAAACGGCGCCAGGTCGTGCGCGGTGTAGCTCAGGGCCAGCACCTGCGGGATCACAAAGTCGGCCACGGTGGGGGTGGGCTGGTGGCCGTTCATGAGCCCGGTGGCGCGCATGCGTTTGGCGAATGCCGAGGGCAAGGGCTCATCGAAACTGGCAGGGGTGATAACGGGCAACTGCTCCACCACGAACCAGTTCAGGTGCTGCCCCTGCACCTTCTGGCGCGCAAGAAAGTCCAGAGCCAGACTGCCAAAATTGGCCAACAGCAGGCTGGCCACGCGTGCATAGCCCGTGATCTGGCATTCGGTATCAGGCAACAGTGCAGGCAGTGTGTTGCCAAGGCCGACGCGTGGCAGCACGGCGGCGATCATCGTGCGCATATTGGTCGGCGCGGTGACATCCTTGAAAGCCAGCATGTAGGGCGGCGAGTGCGGCAGGTCGGTGCAGTGCACCCAATACTGCGGCTTCGGAAAGCGGCCGGGCTTGGCCTTCTCGGCGCTGCCGATGGTCGCCGGCTGCGCAGCGCGCTGCAAGTTGTCGAGCTTGACCACGACGTCGGCGGCCCTGTGGTCGTACATCTGCACCATCTTGCCTTCGTACAACGGCAGCGCTTCGAGTTCGCCTTTGCGCCAACGCCCCAAAGGTGCAGCCTCGAAACCGTGCGCCTGCAACTCGTCCGCTTTTTTGAACAAGTGCGAGTCCGAAGTCATGTTGAACATGCCTTGAACAAATCGCACAGGCCAGGCTTTCAGGTCCGGAAGCTGGCCTTTGGTTTCGGAAACAGCACCGCTCCGAACCAGGACGGGGACACTTCGGTACACCGCGATCGTGATCGCCGCCTCGCGCGCGCTGCGGAAGATCGGGGCCGCGCCGGTGTTGGGGTTGACCAGCGCAAAGTCGTCGGCTGTCAGGGTCAGCTGGCGCGCCGGGGCGTCCAACTCGTCAAGCGCATGCAGATAGAACGCGCATCGGCTATGAGCGAAACGGCGCTGCTGACCACCGAACACCAGCGTGCAGAACTTGAAGCTCGCGTGCACGTCCGGGAAGAAGACCTTCTTGTTCTCGAAATCGAATAGCGCCCCGAGCCGGCCCGTGGTGGCGATGCTCTTGAAGAACTCGGCTGATCCCTTGTCGGCGGCGATGCCTGTGGGGGTGAGCAAGGCCACAACGCCGTTGGCGTGAATCAGCGACTGCGCACGCTCCACAAAAAGCTTGTAGAGATTGCTTCGACCTTCCGACAGCAAGGGGTAGTCGCCGCACGAGCGGACCACCCGTTGCTCGGCGTCTGCGCGTTCACTGGCAAGCTGAAATTGCTGCCAGACCTCCGGGTTCGTGTTGGGCAGTTTGGCGATCAGGGCCTTTCGGTCGGCCGCACGCGCCTGCATCGCGATGTCGGCCACACGCTCGGAGAACCACTCCACCTCCTGCATCTGCAGCATGTCCCACGGTGGGTTGCCAACCACCGCGTCGAAGCCCGGCGCCGCGCCGGCAAATACGGTGGGGAAGGCCGTCCACCAATGAAAGAAACGCTCACGCTGCGCCAGTTGCCGCACCTGCAGCAGCAGCGCGTTGGCAGCGTCCACACCCGCGCCTTTGCCTGCCAATTGGCCGGCACCCAGCGTGGTGACCAGGTTGCGCTGCGGGGACAACAATTCGCTCAGCGCCAGGCGCAAGTTGTCGTCGCCCAAGCGCGCCAGCTTGGCGCCGGTTTCGGGCGGCCAGCCTGGCTGCATCCAGCGCAGCGCACGCCAAAAGTCCAGCAGCGCGTGCAGCGGCGCCACCTGCTCGTCGGCATCCGCCGCCAGCTTCTTGGATAGCTGCGCCTCGGCAATGTCCACGTCGGTCAGGTCGGCCACCTCACCCAGGTTCTTGGCGGCCAGGGCCAGGCGGTCGAGCGTGCCTTTTTGAAACAACATGCCCAGGGTGTTGAGGTGGCGCTGCACGGTGTCCAGCCGCTCGCCGTGCAGTGAGTCCCCCCACTTCAGGTGGTGATCCAAAAAGCTCAGCGGCGCGCCCACGGTAAAGGTGTGCAGCCACAAGGCGGTCTTGGCCAGTTCCACGGCCATGGCGTTTTTGTCGACGCCAAACACGCACTTCTTCAGCACCATGCGGCGCACGATGTGGCGGTCGTCCAGCTGGGCGTCGGTGACACGCCAGCCGTGCTGCCTGGCCTGCGCCTTGATGCTGCGGCGGATGTGCGCCACGCGCGCCACCACCGGGCTCTGCCAGGGCCGGCCCGCCTCTGCCAGGTGCGCCGCCCAGGGCTGCTCGGCCACCAGCAACTGCGCGGCGGTGCTGGCTTCAAGCACACGCTCGGCCAGGTCGTCCACCAGCGCCACCAGGAAGTGGCCGCTGCCCATGGCAGGGTCACAAATCTTCAGCTCCAGGATGGCTGAAGCCGGGTCGGCCGCGTCCAGGCGGTCCCAGTCGCCGGGGTTGAGCGCGCCGCGCTTTTTGTAGTGGGCGATGGTGGCCTCAAAGCTTGCCACGCGCTCCTGGGACAGCAGCCCCACCGATTCAGCCAGGATCAAACGCACCAGGTCGTCGTGCGTGTAATAGCTGCCCGACACCTTGCGTGCAAAGCTGGCCGGGCGCGCCACGATGCGGTTGATCTCGGGCTTGTCGCGGTAGTCGTCTTCGGCCTGCACCTCGTGCACCAGCGTGTATTCCAGCAGACGCTCGTAAATGCCACCCAGGTGCGACACGGCCAGGTCGCGGTAGTTGATCCAGCCACGCAGCAGGTCTTCGGTGCGGCGCGAAAGGGCGTCGATGATGGGTGCCAGATCGCTGTCAAAGACACGGGTGCGGCCCAGCAGGGGCGACCTCGTTCGGCTGAACAGCCCGCCGTTGTAGGCCGGCATGCCCATCGTGTCTTCACCCTCGTCAACGAGCTGAAACGCGCCCTGCAACGCCAGCCACAGTTTGATCATCGTGCCTGACCACTTGCCACCGGCATCCACCTTGTCGCGCACCTCTTCACGCAGCCTGCGCACGCTGTAGTCGCGGTAACCCGGCTCGTCCACCGGCAGCAGCCGCCGGTCTTCGGCGTAGAAGAGAAACAGCAGCCGGTACAAGAGGATCAGCGCCGCCTCACGCACTTCTTCCAGGTATTCGGCGGTGTAACGCTGGCGCGTGAACTGGCCGTAACCCACCTTCTCTTTCACCGCGTGCAGGTCACCCGCCGCCAGCGCCTGCGCCAGGGCCGGGAATATGTCTTCAAACACCCGCGCGCCCAGGTCTTGCGACACCTTTTCTTCGTAGGCGCGCGCTTCGTTCAGCGCGTAGGCATGGAAGCTGCGGTTCTGCGTGTCCCAGGGCTGGGTCAAAAAGGCCGCGCGGTTGAACAGCAAGAAAAGCAGCTTCAGGCCGTGCTCGGGCGCGTAGCCGTCCAGATCAGCCTGCACGCCGGGCACTCCCAGCAGGCCGGCCACGTCCAGTTCCAAAAACTCCTCGGCGCGCGAGCGGGCGTCTTGCCAGTACAGGCGCCAGGTGCCGCCGTTGGTGAGCAGGCCCCACTTCACGGCGCGGTCGCTCGTGACGTCGGCGCGGCTCAGGTAACGCAGCATTTGCGACGAAGGCGCGCCGGGGTCTGTGGGCTCGGCGCTGTCGCCACGGTCAAGCGGGCGCAGCCAGCGTTTGGCTTCAAGAATGGCCAGGCCGTGGCGGTAGCGTTTGTCGTCTCGCGGCTCGGCCAGTGCCTTGGCGTGCGCAGCGCTGTCGGCAAAGAGCAGGATGTCGGGCACGTCTTCGCGCCGCTTGCCGCTCAAGTTGACTTGCGGCAAGTAGTCGTTGTGCCAGCCCAGTTCCACCAGCACACGCTCTATGACCAGTTGCTCGGTTTGTGCCTCGTTCAGCGTGGTGGCGGCGTCCAGGCCATGAAACACGCTGCGCAGGCGGGCTTCAAAGGCGGCAAGGGCGGTGGCGTCCAGGGCCTGGTAGGGCGGCGTTTCACGGATGCCGTAGAGCAGGAAGTTCTGCGTGAATAGTTGCCCCTGCATGCACTGCCTCTTGCTTGTCTGCGCGGCAGTTTAGTGTCTAGTACTCCGTCGCAGACTTGTGCAGCCAGACACCGGCGGCGCCAGCCGCACGATCAGCGGGAAAACACGGTGCATCTCTGCGCTTGCCCACCAGGGCCGGTGGCTACCATCGGTCGGCACTTGGAGGCCCGCCCCATGCATGAATGGCTGCACCGCATAGACCAGCACTTTCCCGTGCGCTACAGCGTTTGGCTGGCCAGCGGACTGGGGCTGCTGTTGTTTGGCTTCACCTGGGTCGCCTTTGACGTGGGTGGCTTGGCGGCACTGGTGTGCCTCTTCCTCACAGGTCTGGGCTGGCGCGACACGCGCCAGCGCCGCCACGCCGTGCTGCGCAACTACCCGGTCATCGGGCACCTGCGTTTCTTGATGGAGTTTGTGCGCATCGAGATCCGCCAGTACTTCATTGAAAGCGACACCGAGGCCACACCGTTTTCGCGCATGCAGCGCTCACTGGTGTACCAGCGTGCCAAGGGTGCGCCCGACAAGCGGCCCTTTGGCACGCAGCTTGACGTGGGCGCCATCGGCTACGAATGGATCAACCATTCGCTGGCGCCCACCACGCTGGACGGGCATGACTTCCGCGTCACCATTGGTGAAGGCGGCACGTCTTGCATGCAGCCCTACAGCGCCAGCGTCTTCAACATCTCGGCCATGAGTTTTGGTGCGCTGTCGGCCAACGCCATCTTGGCGCTCAATGGCGGCGCCAAGCGCGGCAACTTTGCCCACGATACCGGCGAAGGCTCCATCAGCCAGCACCACCGTGTGCATGGCGGAGACCTGATCTGGGAGATTGGTTCGGGCTACTTTGGTTGCCGCAGCGAGGGCGGCCAGTTCAGCGAAGAGCGCTTCATGGCCAATGCGCTGGAGCCGCAGGTGCGCATGATTGAAGTCAAGCTCAGCCAAGGCGCCAAGCCGGGCCACGGCGGCGTGCTGCCGGGCCCCAAGGTGACACCCGAGATTGCCGCCGCGCGCGGGGTGACCGCAGGGCAGGACTGCGAAAGCCCGGCCAGCCACAGCGCCTTTGGCACGCCGCTGGAATTGCTGCAGTTCGTGGACAAGCTGCGGCGCTTGTCGGGTGGCAAGCCCACGGGCTTCAAGCTGTGCATCGGCCACCCGTGGGAATGGTTTGCCATCTGCAAGGCCATGATCGAAAGTGGCTTGTTGCCCGACTTCATCGTGGTGGACGGGGCCGAGGGCGGCACCGGCGCCGCGCCGCTTGAATTTACCGACCACGTGGGCGCCCCGCTGCAAGAAGGCCTGCTGCTGGTGCACAACACGCTGGTAGGGCTGAATCTGCGCTCACGCATCAAGCTCGGTTGTGCGGGCAAGGTGGTGAGCGCGTTTGACATCGCGCGCAACATCGCCCTGGGCGCCGACTGGTGCAACGCCGCACGTGGCTTCATGTTTGCGCTGGGCTGCATACAGGCACAAACCTGCCACACCGGCGCCTGCCCCACCGGGGTGACCACGCAAGACCCGCAGCGGCAGAGGGCGCTGGCGGTGCCCGACAAAACCGAGCGCGTCGTGCGCTTTCACCACAACACGCTGCATGCGCTGAAAGAACTGGTGCAGGCCGCCGGGCTGGCGCACCCGCGGCAGATCACCGCGTCACACATCGTGCGGCGCGTGGCCAACCATGAGGTCAAGCTGCTGGCCAACCAGCTCTCGTTTTTGCAGCCGGGCGCACTGCTGGCGGCCATGGAAGGCCGTGCCGCCTGGCCGCACAAGGCCTATGAGCTGTATTGGCCCATGGCGCGGGCCGACAGCTTTACGGCCGCGCACAGCGAGAGCATGGCGTAGCCGGCAGCAGGGGCCCGTCAGGCCGAAGGCGGCGCCGAATCCACAAAGCTGGGCCGCGTGGCGAGCTTGTCGTAGAGCTTGTGCAAATTGGGGTAAGGGACGCGCCAGTCGACCTGCGGAAAGCGGAAGTCCAGGTAGCCCAGCGCGCAACCTACAGCCACGTCGGCGAGTGAAAAGAAGTTGCCTGCGCAGTAGGGCTTTTCGCCCAGGCCCTGGCCCATGGCCTTGAGTGAGGCCTCCACGGCGCGCATCTGCCGGCCAATCCAGGCCTGGCAACGCTGCGCCTCGGTGCGGCCGCTCCAGGTGGCTTCCAGGCGCGCGGCCACGGCAGCGTCAAGCAGGCCATCGGCCAGCGCTTCCCAGGTGCGCACTTCAATGCGTTCACGGCCCGTGGGCGGCATGAGCTTGCCCACCGGCGACATGGTGTCGAGGTATTCGACGATGACGCGCGAGTCAAAGACCGCTTCGCCGCCTTCCATCACCAGGCAAGGCACCTTGCCCAGCGGGTTGCTCTTGATGACGGCGTCGCCAGCCCAGGGGTCTTCAAGCACGAACTGGAAGTCAAGCTTCTTCTCGGCCATCACGACACGTACCTTGCGCACGTAGGGGCTGGTGAGTGATCCGATCAGTTTCATGTGTTGGCGTCTGTTTCTCGTCCCTGGGTTCAATCCATTCTAGCGACGGCCCTCTTCCACTGTGTGGGGGGCCTGTCGCGTGAAATCCACTTGCGCCGGGCGCCCTGTCAGGCTCAGTTCAGCCGTGGCCGGTGCCATGCGCGACAGCACCGTGCCGCCCCGCACCACCAGCAGGCGCTGGGCACGCAGGCGGATGGCTTCTTGCGGGCTTCGCGCCTGCAGCAGAACAAAGTCGGCGCGGCAACCAGGCTCCAGGCCGTATCCCTGCAGGCCCAGGATGCGGGCGTTGTTGACGGTCACTGCGTCAAAGCACTGGCCTTGTGCGGCCACCGAGGTCATCTGCGCCACGTGCAGGCCCATGGCCGCCACCTCCAGCATGCAGCCCGAGCCCAGCGTGTACCAGGGGTCCATCACGCAGTCATGCCCAAAACCCACGTTCACGCCAGCAGCCAGCAGTTCAGGCACACGGGTCAAACCACGGCGTTTGGGGTAGCTGTCGTGCCGGCCTTGCAGCGTGATGTTGATGAGCGGGTTGGCCACCACGTGCACCTGCGCCTGCGCGATGAGCGGAAGCAATTTGCTGGCGTAGTAGTTGTCCATGGAGTGCATGGACGTGAGGTGCGAGCCCGTGACACGGCCCTGCAGCTTGAGGCGCTGGGTGTGGAAGACCAGCGTCTCGATGTGGCGCGAGTGCGGGTCGTCGCTTTCGTCGCAGTGCATGTCCACACGCAGGCCGCGCTCGGCGGCCAGTTCACACAGCAGACGCACGCTCTCGGCGCCCTGCTCAGCGGTGCGCTCGAAATGCGGGATGCCCCCCACCACATCCACACCCAGGTCCAGCGCGCGCTTCAGGTTGGCCAGCGCAGTGGGCGAGCGCAGCACGCCGTCCTGTGGAAAGGCCACGAGCTGCAGATCCAGGTAGGGCGCGACACGGCGCTTCACGTCCAGCAGCGCACGTACGGCCAGCAGGCGGTCGTCGCACACGTCCACATGCGAGCGTATGGCCAGCAGGCCGCGCGCCACCGCCCAGTCGCAGTAATGCAGCGCGCGCTCCACGAGCGCTTCTTCAGTGAGCAACGGTTTGAGTTCACCCCACAGCGCAATGCCTTCGAGCAAGGTACCGCTGGCGTTGACGCGTGGTTGGCCGTGGCTGAGCGTGCTGTCCATGTGGAAGTGCGCGTCTACAAAGGGCGGGCTGAGCAGCCAGCCCTGGGCGTCTACCGTGGGCACGCCGGCCGGCGCCGGCAGTGCTGGCCCCAGCGCAGTGATGCAGCCACCTTGGGCCAGCAAGTCGATGCCGGTGCGGCCGTCAGGCAAGGTGGCATTGCGGACAAGCAGGTCTGTGTGCATGGGCAAGGGCAGTGGGTGCACCGCAGCAAATGGGTGCCGCAGCATACGGCGGCACGGCACCCGGTACTTTGTGGCAAGGCGGGCGGAATTGCGTCACGCCCTACCCCGACACAGGTCAAGGCAACCCGCTTGTCAGAGGCATTCATCGGGTGCACACTGGCCTTGACGACTCCCCCCCCAGGCGCCCCCGCCGCCGCAGCCCCTGCACCCCACACTCCAAAAT
>CXWL01007974.1_pt1 | contig 24140 bp, 24 predicted proteins | sample 590931 | NCBI WGS metagenome assembly CXWL01 (sample SAMEA3498368, study PRJEB10139) | groundwater metagenome | biome: water well; material: biofilm material | place: Germany | collected 2015-04-27
TCTTGGCCGATTGGGGATGCTCCTCGACCCAGCGATGGGCGCCCATATCGCACATGCCATGGAAATGCGCTCCGTCTTCAATGGCAATGGCAGGAGTTCGGATATCCCCAATGAGTACTCCCTGTTTGAGGATTTGGATTCTTTCTGTGGCAGTGACGGTGCCGTTAATCTTTCCACTGGTGAGCAGCGTGCCGGCGGAAATGATCCCCTTGACCACGGCGAACTCCCCCACGATCAATGTGCCGGTGGTATGTATTTCGCCTTCCAATTTCCCGTCGATGCGGACGGTGCCGTCGAAATTCACAACGCCTTTGAACTCAACCCCTTTTCCAAGAAAGGTGAAATTGTCGTCGTCTGAGGGGGATGATTTCTTATCGCCAATTGCCCACATGCGATCAAAGGTCCTTCCAGGTACAGCAGGCTCACCGGGTGTCACGGGTTCAGGACCCCGATGAGCGTATTATTGTGTGACCGGAAAAATTAACCGTTTATCCTTTTTATGCCGCCTTGCCCTGAGATGCTCACCGGGTGAAGGGGCGTTTCCCGAGGGACTTCTCGAATGCCTTGTGACATTTCGAGGGTACCGTTAAAAAGTACGCCTTCTTCGATTGAAAGCATGGGGGTCTTTATTCCACCGTTGACGATGGCTGGGGCGCGGAGCTTAATCTTTTCTTTCGCGACGACATCGCCCGTGATTTTCCCTTTGCAGACAATGGTGCCGGCCGTCACTTTAGCCGTGATGACTGCTTCCTCACCTACGAGGAGGACACCTTCGGTGTGAATTTCTCCGTCGAGAGATCCATCAATTCTCACGGTTCCGTTGTACGAGATGGTGCCTTTAAACTCGACCCCTTTACCGACAAATGCGCTGACATCTTCTGAGGCTTCCTGGCGGCCGAGGTTAGAAGAGAGTGAGTTATCTTCCGCCTCGACTTCCTCTGCCATCGTGCGCTTCCCGTCCTGCTTATCTGATTTCCACATGATCGATGCTCCTCCTCTGGGTTCGGGATAAAAGATGATGGGGTTAGCCCCTGTTAGTTGCTGTATCGGAGTGTCTAGGGAAGATATTTAGCGTTAGTTGAGAGAAAAGCAACAAATATGCCTTTCTCAGCATGCGTCTGAGGCGTAGGGGGAAAGAGATGCTGTTTAGGAGAGGAGATTGTCGATGATACCCTCCAGCTCTGGTGCGGAATAATAATGGATGATGACTTTCCCGCCTTTCCGGCCTGATTCGATCGTGACGCGCGTTCCAAACCGCTTTTGGAGCCGGGATTCTATGTCACTCCAATGCGACGTGGTCATTGGTGGTTTGGTCCGTTTTCTTGTGGTGCTTGAGGTGATGACGAGGCGTTCGGTCTCACGAACAGAAAGAGCGCGCGCCGCGACCGTCTTTGCAACTTTGCATTGAGTCTCAGGAGTATCCAGCCCCAGAAGAGCTTTGGCGTGTCCAGCCGACAGGGCTCCGGTCTCCACAAGGGCTTGCACATCGTGGTGGAGGTTGAGTAGACGCACGGAATTAGCCACAGAGGATCGATCGCAGCCGACCTTTTGAGCGATGCTGTCATGATTCAATCCGAATTCATTCATCATCCTCGAATACGCTCTGGCGGTTTCCATGGGATTGAGGTCTTCCCGTTGAAGGTTTTCAACGAGAGCGAAGAGAATCGCTTCTTGGTCGCTGCAATTGCGTACGACAGCTTGGATGGTGTCGAGGCCGGCCTCTTTGGTGGCGCGCCATCGCCGCTCGCCTGAGATGAGTTCGAAAATGCCGTCACCTTTTCGACGGACTAGAATTGGCTGAAGCAAGCCGCTTTCTTTTATTGAGGCTGCGAGTTCTGCTAGCTCGGCAGGATGGAAGATTTGCCGAGGTTGGTAGCGATTCGGCACAATCGCATCAATCCTGATCTGCTGAACATCTGCCGCGTTGCTTGGGGCGGCTGCTTGTCCGCCCGGCAGTAATGCATCAAGACCTCTACCTAGTGCTTTTTTCTCCATGATCGAGAAACTCCTTTGCGAGTGAGAGATAGGCCTGTGAGCCCGATGAAGCCGCATTATAGAGAATGCCTGGCCGACCATAACTCGGGGCTTCAGCCAACGTCACATTTCGTGGAATGACGGCTTGGTAGACTTTGCTTCCAAAATGGTTTCGGACTTGTTCGGACACCTGGCGGGCCAACGTGTTGCGTGCATCGAACATGGTCAGCACGATTCCCTCTATGAAGAGATCGAGATTGATGGACTGCTTTACCCGCTCGATACTGCCTATAAGCCGAGAGAGTCCTTCCATTGCATAGTACTCACATTGCACTGGAATGAGAACGGACTTTGCGGCCGCCAGGGCGTTAATTGTGAGGATGCCGAGAGCTGGTGGGCAATCAAGCACAATGACATCGTAGGTATTGTGGATCCCTTTGATTGCGTCACGGAGATGGTACTCTCGTCCATCAACATTAACTAGCTCGATTTCAGCCCCAGCGAGATCGGCGTTTGAAGGCAATATAGATAGCCCATTGACGCTTGTTTTTTGAATGATATTATCGCAAATATCTTGTTTTATTAAGCAGTTATATATTGTTTTCTGTAATGATCGAGGGTCGACCCCAACTCCACTGGTTGCATTACCCTGTGGGTCTAGGTCAACCAATAAAACGGATTTACCTTGGAGCGCGATTGCCGCTGAAAGGTTTACGGAAGTCGTTGTTTTTCCAACTCCTCCCTTTTGATTGGCAACCGCAACTATCCTTGCCATTGATCGCCCTTCCTATAGGGAGAGGTTGTTCCACGTGGAACAACCTCTCCCTGCTATTTACGATGAAAGAGAGAGGCTCGTAACAACTCTTGTTCCGTATCCGATCGGAAGGTCAAATGAGTATTCACTCTCAACGATGGTTTTGGAGTCAAGCCTTGATCTATCAACAAGGGTTGAAAGAAAGAGGAGTATTCTTCCGTTACTAGTCAATATGGTTCTTGATAGGTCAATGATAAATTCAAACTTTATCCCACGCGCCACAATATAGTTGGCGTGCTCGTGATTTATGAAATTGTCTGCGAATTGCTCTAATGATCCCTCAAAAACATCAACGTCTCTTAGCCTCAGCAAACCTATGATATATCTTAAGAAAGATGATTTCTTTTTTGATGGTTCGACAAGGACAAGCCTTAGGTCTGGTCGGAGTATTTTTATAGGTATTCCTGGAAAGCCTGCACCGGAACCAATATCGAATATGAGACTCCCGTCTATAAAATTCTCCGCTTTAATAGCTGCGATTGAATCGATGAAATGCTTAATCACGACTTCTTCATCTTTGACGATGCTTGTTAAATTAGTGGTTTTGTTCCACTCTTTAAGCTGTTTCAAATAAATCATAAACTTGCTGACTTGGTCAGCAGTCATATTTATCCCGATCGAAGAAGCTGATCTGGACAATAGCGATTGGATATCTGCTCTCTGTTCCACGTGGAACACATACGTGATTGAAACGGTGAGGTCAAGGGAAAGGTAGGAGGACTTCGGTGGCCGCGTTAAACTTCTGTTGGTTGTTGGCCTTGCCGTTTAAATTTCTCTATTGCCACGATGAGAAGTGAAACAGCTGCAGGAGTGACTCCTGCAATTCGTGAGGCTTGCCCAATTGTCGCCGGTCTCACGCGTGAAAATTTTTCAAGTACTTCACGTGAAAACCCTTGAATGGCTCCATAGTCAAAGGCTAAAGGTATGGCTTTTAGTTCGAGCCGTTTGAATTGTCCAATTTGCTGTAATTGTCTTCTTATATAACCTTCATATTTTATTTCCAATTCAACTTCGTCAATAATTTCATCGTCTTCAATGGATAAACCATCAAATTTCATCAAGAGATCTCTATATGAATATTCCTGTCTCTTGAGTAGCTGTGCAAATGTTTGGGACGAGTGGCGATTATCAATGGTTACCCAGTTCAACCGTGCGCAAATTTCATCCGTAATCCTTGGCCTGGTTGTGCTCAGCCGACCAATTTCTCTGGAAATTCCGTCCCGCTTCTTAAGGAGCCGATCGTAATTATGCTGTGAAACCAATCCGACCTGGTGGCCGATATCCATTAAGCGTAGATCAGCATTTCCATGTCTCAGGAGGAGCCGGTATTCGGCTCGCGATGTAAACATACGATATGGCTCACGCGCGTCTTTCGTAATCAAATCGTCGATGAGCACACCGATGTAGGCTTGCGATCGATCAAGAATGAGTGGTTCCAATCCTTGAATCTTCAATACCGCGTTGATTCCAGCCATGACTCCTTGAGCCGCCGCCTCTTCATACCCAGATGTTCCATTGATCTGCCCCGCATGATAGAGCCCGGAAACGTACTTTGTTTCAAGTGTTGGGTGGAGTTGACGTGGAGGAAAATAGTCGTATTCAATCGCATAGCCAGGTTTGAGCATTTTGGCGTGCTCAAGGCCTTGGATGGTGCGAAGTATTTCGCTCTGTACATCAACTGGAAGGCTTGTTGAAATCCCGTTCGGATAAAACTCTTTTGTATCAATGCCTTCCGGCTCAATAAATATTTGATGCCGTTCCCGCTCGGCAAAGCGTACAACTTTGTCTTCAATCGATGGGCAGTAGCGCGGCCCAATTGAGTCGATGACTCCGCTATAGAGCGGAGATCGATCGAGATTCTCACGGATAATATCGTGGGTTTGTTTGTTCGTATAAGTTAAATGGCAGGGAAGCTGAGGCGTGGAAATGCGCTCCGTACGATGGGAAAATGGCGTGGGAGGGTTGTCCCCAGGCTGCGGTACCATGACCGAGAAATCAATCGAATCTCGATCGAGTCGTGGCGGGGTGCCGGTCTTCAGTCGGCCCAGTTCGAACCCCAAATCGCGCATGCAATCGGAAAGGTGTTCTGCGGAGGCTTCTCCAGCGCGCCCGGCCGGAAAGTGGTTCAGGCCGATGTGAATAAGTCCCTTAAGGAAAGTACCTGATGTAAGGACTACCGCGAGCGCGTTGACCGTCACCCCATCTCCTGTCACCACGCCGGTTACGCACGGCCCTGAAGTGAGGAGTCGATCAACAGTACCTTCTTGAATCGTGAGGCAGGACTCAGCAGCTAGGGTCTGTTGCATGGCCATGCGATACAGTTTCTTGTCGCATTGCGCGCGCAACGCTCTGACTGCCGGTCCTTTGCTTGTATTGATAAACCTGAATTGTATGCCGGCTTGATCTGTGTTCCGGCCCATCTCCCCGCCAAGGGCATCGATTTCTTTCACCAGGTGGCCTTTGGCAATTCCCCCGACAGCGGGATTGCAGGACATCTGGGCGATTCGATCCTTTTCCATGGTGAGCAACAGGGTTCGCGCACCCATGCGAGCTGAAGCGAGAGCGGCTTCGCACCCCGCATGTCCCCCACCGACCACGATCACATCGAAGGTCTGACTCATAAATCACCAATTATTTTCCGATACAGAACTGAGAGAAGATTCGATTGAGGACCTCATCTGAGGTAATGGCTCCAGTAATTTCCCCCAGGGCATCCGCGGCGCCTCGTAAATCCACTGCCACGCATTCCGGAGGAGTGCCTGACTCGATCGATTCAAGGGCCTTTGCCAGATAGTCCCGGCATCTGAGAAGAATCTCCTGATGTCGAATATTTGTAATCGTGACACTTTGTGCTGGTTCGAGAATGCGGAGTCCAACTCTGTCTGTGATGATCTCCCGCAATGTCTTGAGCCCTTCACCCGTCACGGTCGATATCGGCAACGATACCACATTAGCTGGCAAAGAGAGGTAGGCAGACAAGCCCTCTACCTGGCCTGAAGTGAGCAGGTCTATCTTGTTCAGCACGACGACAAACTTTCTGCCGTCAAACATGGGGATGTCAAATATTGGGGCAGCCTGGGCCAAATCATTCGCGTCAATCACAATAATAAGAAGGTCGGCATCGCGCACAGCATCTTCCGTACGGCGAATGCCTTCTCGCTCAATTTCATCGCTGGTGTCCCGTAGCCCGGCGGTGTCGACGAGGGAAAGCGTACATCCGTCGAAGTGAACGGTCTCCTCGATCAGGTCGCGTGTCGTCCCGGGAGTATTTGTGACGATTGCTCGACTATCTCCCAGTAATCTATTCAGCAGGCTGGACTTACCGACATTGGGTCGACCCACGATGACGACTCGTGCCCCTTCTCTCAATACACGGCCGGTCCTGGATGAATTCAGTGCGGCTCCGACTACGTCCGCCGTCTCACATAACACCTTCATCAATTCATCACGACCAACGAATTCGATATCTTCTTCAACGAAATCAATCCCCGCTTCAAGCTGCGCCAGCATAGCCAAGAGTCGTGATCTCAATTGATCGACTTCCTGTTTCAGGTCTCCCCGGAGGTGGCGTTGAGCGATGGCCAAGCTCTGCTCGGACGTGGCCTTGATTGTCGCGAGGACACCTTCAGCTTGAGACAAGTCCAAACGGCCATTCAAAAAAGCGCGTTTGGTAAATTCTCCAGGAGTTGCAAGGCGGCATCCTGCCTGTAGGCAAGATTCAGAAATCATGGCCAACACAGCTTGGCTTCCATGCGCGTGAATTTCGATGACATCCTCTGCCGTATACGAGCGCGGAGCTTTCATGTACACCACGAGCGCTTCATCAATGGGAGCTAGGACGCGGAAAGACGCTTCAGATACTGAAACGTTCACAGGCAAGATATCGGCCAGATGGAGACGGTGCGACTCTATTGTGCACAGGGGGATTCCCGAACGAATGCGAATAAACCGGCTGGCAATTGCGAGGGTATCAGGCCCGCTGATTCGTATAATTCCAATCCCCCCTTCGCCCACCGGGGTAGCGACGGCGCAGATCGTATCTCCTGACCCTCCAGCATTTAGCATGGTCGAACTCTATCGTCGATGCCATCCTAGGCTCATCGCAGAACGAATGGCCATCAGTAAAAAGGCCGATGGTTCAAATAACCGGCTTGTTCGCAAAAATCACGCGATCTGTAATCAGCTGCTGGGAAATGGTGAGCACATTATTTGTGAGCCAGTACAGCACAAGGCCCGCCGGGAAATTGATAAATAGAAAAGTCATAAATGCCGGAAGCATCAACATGATCTTCGCTTGGGTCGGATCCATCGTGGTCGGAGTAATCTTCTGCTGAACCACCATGGTGACCCCCATAATGATCGGCAGTACATAGTAGGGGTCCTGTACAGACAAGTCTGTAATCCAAGCCATGAAGGGCGCCTGACGCAGGTCGATGGTCATATAGAGAATATTGAAGAGCGCCACAAAGACCGGCATCTGCAAGACCATCGGGAGGCATCCCCCGACGGGATTCACCTTATGATCCCGATAGAGCTTGATTAACTCCTTGTTCAGCCGGTCCCGGTCCTCCTTAAACTTCTCCTGAATCGCCAAGACTTTCGGCTGGATGACCTGCATTTGTTTCATCGATTTATAGCTCTTGTACTGGAGCGGCACAAAGAGAACCTTGAGCATCATCGTGAGTAGAATAATGGTTACGCCGTAGTTATGGGTATAGTCGTTAATGAAGCGGAGTACATAGAAAATCGGCTTGGCGACAGCTTTCACAACTCCCCAGCTGCCGAAAACAAACCAGCCGAAGTCGATCGTGTCTTCAATTCCAATTTGCATCGCCACGAGGGTGTCGTACTCTTTAGGGCCGGCGTAGAGCTGGAGGTTCAACGGGGAACCAGATGGCTGAACGGGAAAGCGCACGCTTCCGGAAAGCAGTTTGTCGCCTTCTTTCTTGACCACTGTGGACGAGGCCTGCTTCGGGATCAACACGGAAAGAAAATATTTATCTTGCAGCGCGAGCCAGTGCACGGCGCCTTTGCGTTCGATCTCAGAGTCCGGTGCATCTTTATCAACCTTATCATCGACGAAGGAGGCCGAGCCGATTTGGCCAATCAAACCATCGCCCCATTCCACGATTCCGAAATTCGTCCCTAGCCCGATGGTCAGATCACCGTCCAGACCAGTCGATCGAATTGCGATATCGACCAGGTAGCTGTCGACATGGAAGGTCAGGATTTTCTCGAGCAGCAGATTCTTCGAGTCATCACGAAGCTGGAACGTGATGTGGCCAATCGGATGGGAGCTATCGAGGGTGGAGAAATCTCGCGAAACGGTGTAGAGCCCGTTACCCAATGCCTTGGTCAATTCTGCATCGGCCGTGACGACGGCTAATGGCCCGGGAAACTTCGATCCCTGCCTGACCAATTGAACCGGCGCCGAATCGGTTGCGGTCTGTTGATACCGCTTCAATTCCCAGCTCGTTAGGACCGCACCGCGAGTCGAGACTTTCGCGCGATACAGATCAGTCTCAACACTCACAAGCTCTTCCATTGGGGTGAGCGGAGAAGCCGATCCTTCAAGCCCTGGTGAGGGGATTTGGCTTTGTCCTGGCGTCTGTGCCGCGCTCGGGCTAGACGGTGCCGATATCGGTGCGGCGTCAGTTGACGAGGACACCGGTCCCGCCTCAGGTGACATGGAGGCCTCTTGTGTGGGCAAGGGCTGAGGGAGCCAGCCCATCTCTTTCAGCGCATAGTCGTATCCGAAAATAATCGCCAGCGATAACACCAAAAAAACGATGACCCGTTTCTCCATCATCTAGATACGTACCTTCTTCAACAACGTTGAACTATTTTTTAACCGGGTCAAATCCACCGGCATGAAAGGGATGGCATTTCAGTAAGCGGATCACGGTCAGTCCCAGGCCTTCCAAGCAGCCTCGCTGGCGTATGGCATCCATCGCGTATTGGGAGCAGGTCGGATCAAATCGGCATGCTGGGCTCAACCACGGTGAGATCACATATCGGTAGCCTTGAATCAGCCCCACCAGGAGACGGCGCATGCTAGATCGGCCTCGCGATCAGAAGGCGATGTTTGGACAGTGTGGCGGTCCACAATTCCTTTAGGTCGCCGAACGAAAGAGTCAGTGCATCTCGCTTGGGGAATACGAGCAGGTGGTAGCCCGGAATCAAGTCTGGATAGATGGCTCTGACGAGCTCGCGGAAGCGTCGCTTGGACCGATTGCGTTTGACCGCATTGCCAAATCGCCTGCCGACGACGATTCCAACCTGACTCACAGAATCCTCCGTCCGGCTCGCGAGCAAATTGAAACATTGCGTGGAGCTGCGACGCCCGTGCCGCTTCACTTGTTCAATATCTCGACTGACTCGCAAGAACATAGTGCCAGTTCTGGCTTGTGAGCTCATATTGTGACGCCCACCAGTATGTGAGTATGTTCGTCGGCGGCGGTAACCGGCAGGAGTCGAGTAGACAGCCCATCACGTAGGGCGTAAGGAGAAGCAGATCCCTTCTCCAGGCTGCACGCACTGGAACTCATGCGGAGCAAGCTAGGCAAGCCTTCGAATCAAGCCCCTCAACGGCATCTGAGATTGAAACGCTAGACTGCCAGCCGAGCGCGGCCTTTTGCGCGGCGGCGTGCCAGGACCTTCCGTCCGTTCTTTGTGCTCATGCGTTTGCGAAACCCATGCTCGCGCTTCTTTTTCAAGTTTGAAGGCTGCTGAGATGTAAAAGACATAAAAATCCCCCTCGGACATCACGTTTCGTTTAGATAATCGAGTTGCGCATTATATTGGCCATGTACTCAGGTGTCAATTTACTCACGGCTTCAAAACGGATTAATTATCGGTGCAATTAATTTCAACAGGAGGCAGGCATCAGACCGTAAGACATTAATTTCTGAGGCGTTTTTGTATCTTCGCTAGCCAGAGTGCCACAGGGGGCACCTCCTCTGATGTCCCCCTTCCTTCATAAACAGGCGGTTCTCTATATATCCATGCAATAAATAGGTGAAATAAGCGTGGCACTAAGATTGCCAGTAGCTATGAATGAATGATCGCGCTATCGCTTTGACCGCTTGATGGCAGGTCCGATACTTCGGTGAGCATCACACATTCAATCACTTACATTTCAGGAGGTTCACTCACATGGGTAAAATTTTAGCCAGCCTGGTTGCTCTTACAATGAGCGCGGTGTTTTCAACCGGTACCTATCTGCATGCGCAAGAAACCGCTCCGGCCCCAACCACCTCGGCCCCCGTTGCACCTGCCGTGGCTCCTGCTGTTCCTGCCATGAGTGCCCCGGCTGAAACTGAAAAGAAAATGGACGGAGAAAAGGAAAAGAAGAGCAAGAAAGGCAAGAAGGCCGGCAAAGGCAAGAAAAAGGGCAAGGAAAAGAAGAACGGTTAAGTCTTCTCCTCCTTTGCGTCCGAGGCTGAGAAGGTCGCTCATGTTCAGTGAGAGATCTTCTCAGCCGAAGGAACCCGAAGTGTGCACGGCAGTCCCCCCGCTCGAACCTTAAGGAGAATATGATGAACGTCACAATCAATCGGCTCGCGCCACTGATGCTCGGAGCCATTTTGCTCGCAGGCTGCGCCAAGCCTCCGGCCGAGCAAATCGATGCAGCTGAAAAGGCACTGAAGGAAGCTCAGATGAGCGGAGCGGCAACCTATACCGCACAAGAATATGCCAAGCTCGAAGCGTCCTTGACTGCCATGAAAAAAGAAGTGACGGATCAGGACGGAAAGTTTGCCCTCTTTCGTGACTACGGGAAAGCCGAGCAACTTGCGGCTTCTGCCAAGGCCGACGGTGAACGGGTGAAGGCCGACGCAGTGAAAAAGAAGGAAGAGGCTAAGGCTGGCGCGCTTCAGGCACAGCAAGTCGCTCAGGAAGCGGTGAAGTCGTCAGTTGAACTCGTGGCCAGCGCTCCCGTGGGCAAAGACCGTGCAGCACTTGAGGCCATCAAGAATGATGTCGAGGCCTTGAAAGCGTCGTTGAATCAGATTCAATTGGCGATCGATAAAGAAGACTATCCGGCTGCCCAGACTCAGGCAAAAGCCATCCATGACAAGGGGCAAGCAGTCTCTGCGGAGTTACAGAATGCCTTGGCGAAAGTGGGGAAGGGAAAACCTTCTGCGCATAAGAAAAAGTAAGGTAGTATTGATTGATGGCTACGGTTTTAGTGAAAAATGGTCTGATCGCTCTCGCCCAGGGATTCTTCTTGGCGGGGGCGCTCTCCGCCTGTGTCCAAGCTATTCCGCCTGAACTGGTCAGTGCGATCGATCGGATCGATCAGCAACTGGTCGCGCTCAAAGCACCGGAAATCGCTCCTGAGGAATATGCCCGTTTCGTGCGGCAATGGGTGCCGCTCCGTGCCCGGGTACAGTCGGATGATGATCTGGTGCGATGGCCGTGGGAAACGAATGAGCTTGAAACAGAGCTTCGTCGGCTCCACGAAGAGGGTGGGAGTACCCTCGCGAAGCTGCATGGTGAACGACAAGCACAACAGCACCGTGCTCAACTGAACGTGCGTCGTGTGGAAGAACGGTTACGCGCGCTATCGTCACAAATTGATGCCATTGATGGCCGCATTGTTTTAGGGGGGAAGCCCGTCCAAACCGATTTATTGGTGAAGCAGGCCCGATCCTTCTATGATCAGCATGACTATCAGCGCTCAATTGATGCGGCCGATTTGGCCGGCAAGGCCCTGCACGTGCAGTCGGCTCTTCTTGCTCGCGAGCTTGGGCGGTATGCCGATGAGCAGCATATCCGCAGTTGGCAGGCCGTGGCGCAGCAGACGATCGAGTGGTCTCGCACCCACCGATCAACCGCCATCGTCGTCAGCAAGGCAGAGAGAATTCTGACGCTCTATAGGAACGGGAACAAGGTGGTATCATACCCCGTCCGTTTAGGGTTCAATGGTATTCGTGAAAAACAATTTCAGGGTGACGGTGCGACTCCGGAGGGGCGATACCGCATCACGGATAAGCGCGGAGCGGGCCGGACACAGTTTTACCGGGCGCTGGTCTTAGACTACCCGAATCAGGACGATCGACGTCGATTTGTACAAGGCAAGAAGATGGGGCGTATCCCTGCCGCGAAGCAGATCGGAGGCCAGATCGAAATCCACGGCGTCGAAAATGAATTGATGGCGCAAACACTGGGTTGTGTCATGCTCGACAATGTGCAAATGAGCGCGCTGTTCGAGCGGGTGGAGCCGGGAAGTGTGGTGAGTATCGTCGGCGCATTGACCGGGCGCAACGCAGTCGCAATGGCCTTGGCTCAGTTGGGAGCACACGGAGAAGAAACCTGAGGCTAGTTACATGAAGCGAGTCCTTCTCCTTATAGGTTCGGTCCTCTCCTTCGGCCTGCTCGTGGCCCTGATTCCCTACAGCAGCAGCCAGCTTCAGTCCTCCATAGCCTCGGCCCCTCAGCCTCTCGCCGTGGATCCCGTCGTGCTCCGAGGTTTGCAAAGTCAATACAAGAGCCTCAAGAAACAGCTCGCGCAATTTGCGCCCCATCAACATTATATTCTCGTGGATACCGCGCGAAATCACCTCTATATCAAACGCAGCCAAGAGATCGTGTTGGATGCCCTCGCCTCTACCGGCAGCGGGGTAGTTCTTGATAAGCCGGGCGAAGGCAGTACCCAATGGGTTTTCGATACACCGCGCGGAGAATTTACGGTGCAGTCAAAATTGACGCATCCTGCCTGGGTGAAACCGGATTGGGCATTTATTGAAGAAGGACTCATGGTTCCCAAGAATCCCGCCGACCGAGTCGAGCAAGGCGTGCTGGGCGACTATGCGCTCGGGTTCGGCAAAGGCTACTTTATTCATGGCACGCTCTATACCCGGCTGCTCGGCAAGAACGTCACCCATGGGTGCATTCGGCTCAATGACGATGACCTAAAAAGTGTCTACCAGCTCGCCCGAGTGGGGACGCCGATCATGATCTTTTAGTTCATGCACCTCGTGCAGATGCTGTTCATGCCTTTATCCATCATTCTTTCCGTGGTTCTTCTTTTTCCGGTTCCCGGTTGGGCTGCCGAAGGCGAGGTATTTCCCGATCTTGATATAAACGATCCTGTGGCTCTACAGGAGGGCTCGCGGGTTCTCGAAGAGGAACTCAAGCTGGCTGCGCGGGCTCAAACCTATCTGCTCATCGATCTTGTGTCAGGTGTCATCCAAATTAAGGCTCGCGGCGTGGATCTTCACCGGCTTCCTGTTGCCGCATGGACGGTCACTGAGCTTCCACGATTGACGGGAACCTTTCGTTTGACTGCCCGCCCCCCGGTGATCCGCCGCAAGATTGATCTGTCTGCGACGACCGAGCAGGAACCGATTTCATTGTCCGACATGCCGACCGAATACCGTCTGTCGTTTACCCCGGCGATGACTATGGACGTAGAGTCCGCCGATTCACAAGGAACGATGGGATGGATTCACGCGACAAGCCGGAAGGCATGGAAACAACTTCGTGCCTGGAAGCAGCGCCTTGCGGGAGTTCAATCACCAGGAGAAGCCTCGACGATCAGCCTGACACTCTCGAGCGAGCAGGCCCAGTCCTTAGCTTGGTCCACGGTGGATGGGATGCCTGTGGTAATCCGACGCCCCTCTGAACCATAGCGAATCACCTCTGTCAGTCCACATTGCGTTTTGGGACATTGATTCCTAAGATACAGCAGCGTGCCGCTTAAAAGCCTTCGGTGAGTCAACCAAGGAGAGCCCCACATGGCAATTCCTTCCAGAGAGCATCTTGCCGAGCCGTATGACGCACTGGTCCGCGATGTAATGCAGTCAGCCATTCGCAATCAAGTCGTGGAGAGGCTGTGGTCCAAAGATCACCGTCTGTGGAAGCCTGAGCCCACTGAAATTGCCAATCGGCTGGGGTGGCTGACCTTGCCCCACGACATGCTTACGCACGTGCAGGCATTGAAGACCTTGACTGTCACGGCGAAGAAAGAAAGGATCAGGGATGTCGTCCTGCTCGGCATGGGCGGCAGCAGCCTCGGCCCCGAAGTCTTTCGTGCGTCATTCGGTTCAAAGAAGGAGGCCCCGCGCCTTTGGGTTCTCGACTCGACCGTGCCGGGATGGATTCGTCTCGTAACCAAGTCGATTCATCCTGCCCGCACACTCTTTCTCGTGGCCAGCAAGTCGGGTGGGACGATCGAGGTCATGTCGCTTTTCGCCCATTTCTGGAAGCTTGTGGCGGGAGCGAAGGGCAATCGTGGCGGCCAGCAGTTCGTTGCTATCACCGATCCGGGCACCGGTCTCGAGACGATGGCACGGGACCACGGCTTTCGGCAGGTCTTTAGCAATCCGCCTGATATCGGAGGGCGTTATTCCGTCCTCTCACTATTTGGGTTAGTCCCGGCGGCCTTGATGGGGTTGGATATTTCTCGCTTGTTGGAACGCGCTGGAAAGATGGCTGGCCGTTGCCAAGAGGGTCGTTCGGTAGAAGCCAACCCGGGTGCCTACCTTGGATTGGCGATGGGGGCACTCGCCAAAGCCGGAAGGGACAAGGTGACCATTCTGGCATCCTCTCCCATTGATACCTTCGGCTTGTGGGCTGAGCAATTAATAGCGGAGAGTACCGGTAAAGAAACCAAAGGGATTGTCCCTGTCGCGCAGGAGCCGGTGCTTGCGCCAGGGATATATGGGTCCGATCGATTGTTTATTTATCTCAGACTGAAGGGCGCAAAAAACCAGGCCTTGGATCGTCAGGTTGAGGCCCTCGCGCGCGCGGGCCATCCCGTTCTCACGTTTGCGCTTCGCGATCCGTACGATCTCGGCGCTGAATTTTTCCGTTGGGAATATGCGACCGCTGTTGCGGGCCATGTCCTCGGTATCCAACCGTTCGATCAGCCCAATGTGCAGGAGAGTAAAGACAACACCAGACGCGTGCTTGACGGCTATCAGGCCACCGGCCGGCTGCCTGAGACTGCGGTGAGTAACCCGGGTGAAGCGGCTGCCGGACTGGCTGGTCATCTCCACGCCAGTTCGTATGTTGCCATCTTGGCGTATACGACGCCTTCAAAGCCTCTCGAAACCGCTATCCGCCGCCTGAGGAAGGCCTTGGTACAGCAGCACCATGTCACGACAACGTTCGGGTACGGCCCCCGCTACTTACATTCGACCGGACAGTTGCACAAGGGCGGACCGGCGAGCGGCGTCTTTCTGGAACTCGTCGATCGCATGACGCCGGATCTCCCGATCCCTGCCCAAACTTTTTCATTCGGCACATTGGCAAAGGCCCAGGCGACCGGCGATCTCGAATCGTTGCAGGCTCACGGCCGTCCCGCGATTCGGGTCATGCTTGGAGCCAACCCGGTGGCCACAGTCAACGCCATAGTAAGCCGGCTCTGCCCTCCTCCGCGACGGCCACGCCGGCAGGCTGTGTCGGTGAAGCGGCAATCGAGCCGTCGCTCTCGGTAACATGGCGACCTCTCCTGAGATCCTGGTGTGTCAGCCTGGTCAGGGTTGGCTCGACAAAGCGTGCGGCCTCTTCCGGGATATCACCGACCAGGCCATTCAGTCACAGGGCTCGAGTGTCATTGCGCTTTCCGGAGGATCGACTCCCAGAGCACTCTATGGAGCTCTGACGTCAATCGAATGGAAGACCCAATGTCAGTGGGATCGAATGATCTTTCTGTTTGGCGATGAGCGCGGCATCCCACCTGATCACCCTGACAGCAATTATGGACTCGCCCTGGAGACATTCTTCCGCCCGTTGGGGATCGGATCGTCACAGGTCCATCGAATGAAAGGCGAATCCGCAGACCTCTCATTGGCTGCGGCGGATTATGAGCGGACGGTCAGGGCTCTCACGCATAGTCCCTCACCGGCGATTCCCCGTCTAGACCTGGTTCTACTTGGTTTGGGCGAGGATGGTCATACGGCCTCACTCTTCCCGGGGACGCCCGCATTGTCAGAGCGGAATCATCTGGTCGCGGTCGGCCTATCACCGAAAGGAATTCCTTCTCGTTTGACCCTCACCCTAGGTGTGATCAACCGGGCGACTGTGGTACTGTTCCTCGTGACTGGCGCCGGGAAGGCGCAGACGGTTCGTGCCGTGCTCCAGCCGCAAACCCAGGCGGACCGGGCACTGCCGGCGGCTCAGGTGAAGCCGGACAGCGGGCGGCTTGTATGGTTGCTCGATGATGCCGCGGCCGCCGCCCTCATACGATAAGACGACGAGAAGGACTGACGATGATTCTGGCAGGCGATATCGGTGGAACCAAAACGAATCTAGCCCTCTATGATTGGCCCGCCGAGCGGGTGGAACCGGTCAGGCTTGAAACATTTCATAGTGCCGACTACAAATCGCTCGAAGAGATTCTGGAAGAATTTCTCACACCGCCGAAGCCGCCGATGCTGTTGGACGATATCGAAGCCGCGGCGTCCGGCGAGGCAGAGGTCGAATCTCTTCCGGAAGAACCCATCAAGCTTGCTGCGGCATGCTTTGGCGTCGCCGGGCCGGTGATCGAGAACCACTCCCAGACCACCAACTTGCCGTGGGTGGTAGATGGGGCGGCGATAGCCAAACGATTCGATATTCCACGCGTGCAATTGCTCAACGATCTTGAGGCGACTGCCTACGGGATCCTGCTCTTGCGGTCTGACGAACTGGAGGTGCTCAATCCCGGCAATCCTCCGAAGAAACGCCAGGCGCTCGCGCTCATCGCGGCGGGAACCGGGCTTGGCGAAGCGATTCTCTTCTGGGACGGCAAGTCCTATCGCCCGATGCCGTCGGAAGGCGGCCATACCGACTTTGCTCCGAACAACGACTACGAGATCGAGCTCTTGCGCTACCTGCGCAGCCAATTCCTCCACGTCAGCTATGAACGAATTCTTTCAGGCCCCGGGCTGAATGCGATCTACGAGTATGTCCGTGACACGAAGAAAAACGAACCGACGTGGCTCGCGGAAAAAATCAAGGCCGGCGATCCGGCTGCCGAAATTGCCGAGGCTGGCCTGAAGGGCCAGGCCGACATTGCCAAACAGACGTTGGATTTGTTTGCTTCTATCTATGGGGCGGAGGCCGGCAATCTGGCGCTCAAAGCGCTGTCGCTCGACGGCGTGTATGTGGCCGGTGGGATGGCCCCGAAACTGATCAAGAAACTCCAGGATGGCACGTTCATGAAAGCCTTTATCAACAAAGGGCGGTACAAACGTTTGCTAGGCAATATGCCGGTGAAAGTTGTGATGAACCAGCAGACCGCGTTGCTCGGTGCGGCATCGGTCGCCGCCGCTCTCTCTCACGCTCCGACGCCATGACCACGCACTTAGATCTCGATCGACTGAAGAAAGCCGCGGCACTGGAAGCCGTCGAGTTCGTTCGCGACGGGATGATCGTCGGGCTCGGCACCGGCTCGACGGCCAAGCATATGGTCGTCGCACTCGGTGAAAAAGTTCGCGCCGGGATGCGGCTGCGCGGAGTGCCGACGTCACACGAGACGGCCGCGCTTGCCAAAGAGGCCGGCATTGTCCTCATCGATGCCGACAATCGGTGGGAAATCGATGTGGCGATCGACGGGGCCGACCAGGTCGATCCCGGACTCAATCTGATCAAAGGCGGCGGCGGCGCTCTCCTGAAGGAAAAGATCGTTGCGGCCTCGGCCAAGCAGTTCATCGTGTTGGTGGATTATACGAAGCAAGTCCCCATGCTGGGCGGCTCGTTCCCGCTTCCCATCGAAATCATTCCGTTCGGGTGGGGCAGTACGGCGCGGGCGATCGAATCCTTGACCAAGAGCCGGGCGGTGCTGAGGGAGCGCAACGGAAGCCCCTTCAAAACCGAAGCCGGCAATCTGATCGTGGATGTGCATATTGCGCGGATTCACCATCCGAAGGATCTAGAAATAGCATTGAACCAGATTCCTGGAGTTGTGGAAACCGGGCTGTTCATCGGTCGAACGAGTATATTGATCGTCGGTTCCCCTCACGGAGTCGACATCCACCATGCGCCGGAGCAATGAGTGAATCCGTCGGCAGGCGTCATCTGTTCACGACGTTGGCTGGACGAGCCCGTGCGCTGTTGGTCCTTCCACTAGCTCCTCTCCTTCTCTCGGCCATCCATCCGGCCGTTGCAACAACCACGACGACACGACCGAAAGGCGAAGACATGAATATCGATGATGCTTCCGGCAGTCTGGATCCCTATCGTTTACCCAGGCACGTTGTGCCGCATCGCTACGAATTACGGTTGGAGCCGGACCTTCACTCTGCGACCTTTTCAGGCCTCGCCGTCATCACCGTCACGGTCACGCAATCGACCAGCACAGTCACCCTGAACGCGGTCGATCTCACGATTTCATCGGCGACGCTCGAAGGGAAAACCGGCGGTCGGCTTGATGCGACGGTCGAGCTTGATCAGGCGATGCAGCGGTGTCGGTTGACGTTTCCTCGTCCTCTTTCAGTGGGAGAGTCGCAGCTTACGCTGGTGTTTCAAGGAACGTTGAACGACCACCTGCGCGGCTTCTATCGCAGTACGTATAAAGATCAGGCTGGCGTGTCTCACACCATGGCGGCCACACAGTTCGAAGCGACTGATGCACGACGAGCCTTCCCCTGCTGGGATGAGCCTGACTTTAAAGCGGTCTTTGCCACGACCCTTGTGATTGATCCGAGTCTCACGGCTGTTTCGAATACGTCCGTCGTGTCCGACTCCGTCCAATCCGGCAAAAGAGTCATGCGGTTTGCTGATAGTATGAAGATGTCCACCTATCTCGTCGCCTTCATTGTCGGGCAACTCGAAGCGACCAAGGCCGTCTATGTCGGCAACACGCCACTGCGCCTCTGGACCGTTCCTGGGAAACAGCCACTCACGCGGTTCGGTCATGAAATCGCTGCGGCGTCGTTGACGTTCTTTGAAGACTACTACGGGATTCCCTATCCGGGAGATAAGCTCGATCTTCTCGCCATTCCCGACTTCGCCTCCGGTGCGATGGAAAACCTCGGCGCCATTACCTTCCGGGAAACCGCCTTGCTGGTCGATGAACAAACCGGGACACATGCGGAGCGGGAGCGGGTGGCCGATGTCGTCGCCCACGAGAACGCCCATATGTGGTTCGGCGATCTCGTCACCATGTCGTGGTGGAACGGGCTCTGGCTGAACGAAGCCTTCGCCACCTTCATGGAAATGCTCGCGGTCGATGCCTGGAAGCCGGAGTGGAAACGCTGGGACGCGTTTGGTGTCTCGCGAGCCGCCGCCTTCTCCGTGGACGGCCTGCTGAGCACGCGCCCGATCGAGTATCCCGTCCGCGCTCCCAAAGACGCCGACGCCATGTTTGATGTGCTGACCTACGAAAAAGGGGCTTCCGTGCTTCGCATGCTCGAACAGCATATCGGGCCGACGGTCTTTCGCGAGGGGGTGCGTCACTATCTTCGTGCCCATGCGTACGGGAACGCCGACACGAACGATCTATGGGTGGCGTTGGGACAGGCGGCGAAGCAAGCGGTTCCTGAACTCATGGACGGCTGGATTTTTCAGCCGGGCTATCCTCTTGTGACGGTGCGGCAGGACAATGAGACGGAGCTCGTGCTCTCGCAGCAACGGTTTACCTATCTCGCGTCTCCCGAATCGACCGAGCAGCGTTGGCAGATTCCCGTTCCACTCCGGATCACCGCCGCCGGAACCACCGAACATCGCCGCCTCCTCTTGACGGATCGGGAGGTGCGTGTGAGCCTTCCGAAAGGAGTCCAGCATTTGTTCGTAAATGAAGAGGGCCACGGGTTCTATCGGGTGCGGTACGACTCTCCGTTGCTNNCTGTCCGATTATCTGCACCTGACCAGCCACTTCACAGGCGAGCGGGACAAGAATGTATGGGCCGTCCTCCTCGACTCCTTTTCGTTCTTGAACCGCATTATCGCGGCCGACGACCGGCCGGTCCTGGAAGCTTTCGTTCGTGCGCGTCTCATGCCTGCCGTGACAGAACTTACGTGGCAGCCGAAGCCCGGCGAGGACGAACTGATCAGACAGTTGCGAGGGGAGCTCATCGGCGCGCTGGGAAAACTCGGCAACGATCCGGCTACTCACGCGCAAGCAGCGGAGCAGTATCGACTGTACAGCGCAGACCATTCCCGTGTTGACCCCAATGTCATCCCCGCGCTCGTCGCTATCCTGGCCCATACCGGCGACGAGGTGCGGTACAACGAGTTCTCCGATCACTCCCGAACTGCCACGACCCCGCAAGAGGAACGGCGGTACTTGTTTGCGCTCGCGGCCTTTCAAACCCCGGCGTTGCTGGCGCGAACACTCGCCCGTACGATCAGCGGTGAGATTCGGACTCAGGATGCGCCATTCGTCGTCAGTGCTGTGTTAGGGAATGTGTATGGACGTGAACAGGCCTGGGAGTTTGTGAAAACAAACTGGGATCAGATGGACCGGCTGTTCCCAAAGCAAGGCCTGCGGCGTATGTGCGGCGGCGTCGTCGCCTTGGCCACCGCTGAGCTTGAGCAGGATGTGCGAGCGTTCTTCCTCTCCCGCAAGATCGATCTCGGCGGCAAAACATTGGACCAATATCTTGAGCAGCTGCGCATCGCCGTGACCTTCCGCGAGCGAGAATGCGATAGATTGCAGACCTATCTCCAATCACAACAACCAGGAGCGTAACCATGATCAAGCACATCGCCTTCACGGTATACCCTGTCACGGACATGCCTCGGGCACGACGGTTCTATGAGGAGGTCCTCGGTCTTCGCATGGCTCGCCGCGAGTCGCACGAGTTTGAATGGGTCGAATATGATCTTGACGGGGGGACGTTCGCCCTCACCAATTTGAAAGAAGGAGGAGCGCCCAGCGCCGATGCAGGCGGCAGCATTGCCTTCGAAGTGCAGAACGTCGATGACGTGATCAAGCAGTTTCGGGCGAAGGGAGTGCGGGTGAAACTCGAACCGCTCTCCACACCTGTCTGCCGCCTCGCTGTGATTCTGGACTCCGAGGGCAACGCCCTTACCCTGCATCAGGTGACGCAACCCTGGTAGGACTTGCGGCAAATGTCCTTCTGGGTTTACGAAGGTGTTCCGCGTGGGTTGCGGCGAAGGTGCGGCGAGATCGTCAATCTGGCTGCGCCGGAACTCGAGCAGAATGTACGGGCGTTTTTCACGTCAAACAAGATCGATCTTGGCGGATAAACACTGGAACAATATCTGGAGCAGCTGCGTATCGCCGTGATCTTCCGTAACCGTGAGCGCCGGAGCTTGCGCGAATTGTTGCGCCCCTGTTGGCACGTTGGTCGCTGAGACGGTCCGTTAGGTATCCCTCGTCGTTGTCGGCCGTGCTTGTTTCCTTGTACTTATAGGGGGTAGCCGAAGGAGCGCGCGTGCGCGTACGATTATAACCACTCGTCACGGGACAGAAGGGTGGTTCCATGAGGCTGGTGGCGTGCCCGATCTGCGGCACAACAAAAACTCGACTCGCAGTCCGCCGGTCGTTCACGGACAGGCTCTTTGGTTATGTGACGGTCTATCCGTTCCGCTGTCAGCTTTGTGCGCGGCGGTTTCGTTCTTTCCTTGGTCGAGTTGCCACCAATCCCCGCCGCAACTTCGATCGGGTTGCGGTCGATTTTCCCGTGTGGCTGAAGCCTCTGCATGCATCACCGCATGAGTTGGGGGAAGAAGGGATTATCCAGGACTTGTCGATTCGCGGCTGCCGGATTCGTTGTGACCGTCCCGTGGTTCCGGGGACACGGGTGGAACTAGAATTTCAGCACTCCAGCGTGTCTTTCCCCATCACGGTGGAGGAGGCTATTGTCCGGTACTCGTCCCAAGGAGAAATTGGCCTGCGATTTGTCCAGTTGTATCGACAGGACCAACGTCGTATCCGTAGCATTCTGGATCTCTGGTTGCCGGAACCGGCCCTCTCCCGTTAAGTGATCGGCATGCACCATCAAGACGTGGGCGACTCACTCGTATCTGAGGACGGACAACGGCCGTTGTCCCAGTAGGCGGTAGGTGGTGAGAAATCCCACGATGAGCGTGAGAACCATCGTGAGCCCCAGTCCGATGACTAATACGTATGGATGCAGCGCCCAGGCGAGTTCAAACACCCATCGAAGGAGCGCCCAGGACAAGGCGCTAGCTAATCCGATGCCGATCGCGCCACCCACGATACCCAGCAACAAATATTCCATCGCGAACGATCCGATGAGCAACCCCCGGGTGGCGCCCAGGGCTTTCAGCACCGCAGACTCATAGAGGCGGCGATACCGGGTGGCCGCAAGCGCCGCTCCCATGACGAGCCCTCCGGTGAGTACGCAGAAGAGCGCAACGGCTCGAATGGCCAGAGACAGGCGATCGAGGATGCGGGCGAAGCTATCGAGGACATCGCCGATATTGATCGCCGTCACGTTAGGAAATCTTGCGACGATCGCCTGTTGTAACGACACTTCGTCGGAAGGCGGTACCTGAACCGTCGCGACATAGGTGAGGGGCGCTCCATCGAGCGCGCCGGGTGACAGGACCATGTAGAAGTTTGTGGAGAAGTTGCCCCACTCCACTTTGCGAATGCTGCTGACCTCTGCGACCAGTGGTGTGCCCTGAATGTCCAGCTCGATCGTCTGTCCGATGTCCAGCCCCATCGCCTTTGCCGCTTCCTCTTCAATCGAGATCATGGGTAGGGAAAAGGTCTGGCCAGGTGTCCACCACCGGCCTTTGACGATGACGTTGTCCTTCGGCAGCTGATCCAAGAAGGTCAGGACATATTCTCTGGTGAGGTACCACGTCTTCCGACGCTGATCCTTGTCGGCCGCTAGTGCTGTCCGTTCCTCCTCTTCGGATACGGCTTCAGTCTTGACCGGTTGGCCGTTCACGGCCATGAGCCTTGAGCGGACCAGGGGAGTCAGACTTGGCGTGTAGGCGGCGACCCGGTCACGGAGCAGACGGGAGATGCCGTCCACTTGGTCCGGTTGAATATCAATGAAGAAAAACGTTGGGGTATCCACCGGCCGGCTCTCGCCGATCTGCCGGAGCAAGGCTCGTTCAACCAGCGCGACGGTGACNNGATCACCATGACCCCGATGCCGATGGCGATGGTCATGCTGACGGCCTGACTCCCCGGACGAACGATGTTGCCGATCGCATGGCGAACGGCCAGACGCTTAGGCCGCGCGACTACCGCGAGCGTCCTGATCACAAGCCAGGCGGCGCTTCCTAACAGTGCGAGTGCGATCGAGAAGGCTCCCATGAAGAGCAGCCCAATTCCCCATGATCCGGCTTGCCACATCGACAGCAGGGCGAGCCCTACGGCGATCATCCCAGCGGTGAGCAGCTTCGTTCGATCAAGGCGTGCGATGTGCTGGCGCCATGTCCGGTCAGCAGCGCCCGAGGACGGCTCCGATGCGAGCGCGTCGCGCCGCAACAGCGCGACCGGTTTGACGGATCGAATGGCCAACAACGGCCACAAAGTGAAGAGCAACGTGGTGAGCAGGCCGAGGGCAAGGCCCTTACCTAGCGGCAGGAGTGAGTGCAGGGAGAGCCCTGATGTAAAACTAATTTGACCCAGCATGTCTGAGGCGAACCACGAAGACAGTATCCAAGGCACGGCTTGTTCTAGACTGACGCCGAGCGCCAGCCCTGCGACGCTTCCGGTCAGTCCCAAGAGGAGGGCCTGGGTCGCATAGGTTCGAATGATTGTCGGAGAATCGGCGCCGACGGTTTTCAGAATGGCGATGGTTGCCAGCTTTTCGCGAAGGAAGGCGCGCACGGATGTAGCGACGCCTATGCCGCCGACAAACAGGGCAGTCAGTCCGATGAGCCCGAGATATCGTGTCAATTGTTCCAGAAATTGTTTCAGTTGCGGTTGTGCCTCCCGATACGTCGATACGCGTGCGGAGTCTGCTGCCAAACGGCTCCGCAATTCGTACAGGAGTGGTTCAATCTTGGTGGCGGCCGGGGTTTTTAATAGATAGCGTTCGCGCACACGACTGCCGAGTTTCACCAGCTCTGTGGCGCGGAGTCCATCCTGAGCAATCAACACGCGAGGGCCCAAGCTGAACGCATTCGCCATGCGGTCCGGCTCGGTGCGCACGATCCCGGTAATACGGAAGGTGGCCTGGCCGATGGTGAGGGATTGGCCAAGCGTCAACCCCATTCGAATGAGTAGCGACTCCTGAACAACTGCGCCCCAGCAGGGTTGTCCGGGGCAGCCGGCCGACTGGAGTTGCAGCAGTTCCCACAGCGGGCGATCCGGTTCCAAGCGAAGGGTCCCATAAAATGGATAGCGCGAGTCCACTGCCTTGAGTTCGACGATTTGTGACGATTGGCCCGCAGTCGGTATTCCGGAAATGTGTGCTGCCATGCCGATCAACTCGCTCACGTGAGTCATCGCAATCGCTCGGCCTGTCAG
>CXWL01065772.1_pt1 | contig 24139 bp, 27 predicted proteins | sample 590931 | NCBI WGS metagenome assembly CXWL01 (sample SAMEA3498368, study PRJEB10139) | groundwater metagenome | biome: water well; material: biofilm material | place: Germany | collected 2015-04-27
GAACATCTGGCGCAACGAGTCAAACTCAAGGCGCAGAACGCACAGATCAGCTTGCGCGAATTCCGTTCCGGGGTGTGGGTGAAAGACGAAGGAAGCTTCGTCAATGTGAGAAGTGTATTGCCCGACACTTCTCTGCTGGATATCAGCATCTATCAATTCGATGACAACTACCATCTGAGCAGCATCACCGCCGCTGAACGTGCTTCCTATCAGGAAAACGAGTTGTGGGCGCTGGAAGGGGTCAGACAGACACGTTTTACCCCGCAGGGCACGACCGTAAATAACCTGACACAAATGGATTGGCAATCATCCCTGAATCCAAACATCCTCAGTGTGTTGATGGTGGTTCCGGAACAGATGTCAGCCTGGAGCCTCTACCAGTACACCCGGCATCTTGCCGAGAACCATCAGAAGACCGGTCGTTACGATATCGCGATGTGGAACAAGCTGGTCTATCCGTTTGCGGTGCTGGTGATGATGCTGCTGGCGCTGCCGTTTTCTTCGTATCACCGGCGGGAGGGAGGTATCGGCGGCAAGATATTCGTCGGTGTCGTGCTGGGCTTGAGTTTTCACTTTGCCGGCAGACTGTTCGCCAATCTGGGCGCGCTCAATGAATGGCCAGCCGTGCTGAGTGCGACGGCGATGAGTTGGATATTCCTTGGATTGGCACTGACCATGCTGTGGCGCACCGAGCGCAGATGATTTAGCGCGGGGGCTCCGCGGGTGGAACGCCACTGGCGGCAGCACCCGCCTGCTGTTCGCGCACCATCTTTTTTACTTCCTCGCGTTTTTCGTGAGGCACCTTGCTGAAGGCCTTGTATTTTTCACGGGCACGCTGCCTTTGCTCGGGAGTGAGTTTGCTCCAGGTTTCCATGCGCGAGTGCAGCCGCTGCTGATGTTGCGCGTTGAGCTTGGGATAGTGCCTGGCGATTGCCAAAAAATTGGCCTGCTGTTTTTCCGACAAAGTGTTCCACGTGCCGGACAGGGGCGCGAGCGCTTCCTTTTGCTGGGGGTTCAGGTTTTGCCAAGTCTGGGAATGCGCTGCCAGTGGCAGGCATGACACAGTCAGCAGCAACAGGGTAAATAAATTCCTTCGCAAGGCGGTCATCAGGCAATCCGTGAGCGGTTAATCGACGTACATAGCGACAGGCAATTCGTCCGTCAGGATCGCAATATCTATTTCGCTATGGTCGTGTTCGTAGGAATAATGCCAATAAAGCACCCCACTCAATAGAAACACCGCCAGCAACGCGGCCATGCCGAAATTGAGCGCCTTGTGGACATCCGGCGCATGATGATAAATCAGGCCGTGTTGACTCAGCCAGGCCGATACGGGCGCTTGCTGTGTCGTCTGCTGATATTGCAGGGCATTGCGACGTGCAACCCGCAACTTGTCCAAGGTGTCGTTATTGAACTGTGCGGTGGAGCGGTTAAGCAATTGCCCGATATCACGTATGTTCAATTTATGTCTCATGATAGATCGATCCCCCTTTCTTTTAGCATCGCAGCCAATGCGTGTGTCGCACGCGAACAGTGCGTTTTGACGCTGCCTTCGGAGCAGCCCATCGCGTTCGCTGTTTCCGCCGTATCCAGTTGTTCCCAGTAACGCAGCAGAAAGGCTTCCCGTTGACGGGCAGGCAAGCGACTGAGCGCTTCTTCGATTGCACCCAATACCTGGGTTTGTTGCAAGGCCGCGTCCGGCTGCGCAGGCTGGCTCGGATTTTCATTGTCTTGCAGTGTGTCGAGCGGGTCAATTTCCTCTTCATCGTGCTTTGGCGAAAAAGCAGAGAACAGGGTGAACCAGAACGAACGCACCTTTTGCCGGCGAAAGTGGTCCAGTATGGTGTTTTGCAGGATGCGATGGAACAGCATCGGAAACTCTTTAGCCGGTTTGTCGCCGTAGCGTTCTGCCAGCTTGAGCATGGCGTCCTGTACGATGTCCAGTGCCACATGTTCGTCGCGCACAGCAAACAGGGCGTGTTTGTAGGCTCGTCGCTCGACGCTGGCAAGGAATTCGGATAGTTGTTCGCGGGTGGACAGGGCTGCTCTCCTTGGGCGGCGCATGATAACAAATTCCTGTAGCGACAAGGGTTTTCGGGGTTATCCGGCTTGATTGGGGTTGACCAAAACGGCGCCAGCCTTTATCTTGCGCGGTCTTTAATCGAAGCTATTCACAGGTAGTTGGCTCATGGAACTGACCGGCGCAGAAATAACCATCAAATGTTTGCAGGAAGAGGGAGTCGAATATGTCTTCGGCTACCCGGGTGGTGCAGTGCTATTCATCTACGACGCCCTGTTCAATCAGGAACAGGTGAAGCATGTGTTGGTTCGCCACGAGCAAGCGGCAGTGCATGCAGCGGATGGCTACTCGCGCTCCACCGACAAGGTCGGTGTGGCGCTGGTGACTTCCGGCCCCGGCGTGACCAATGCGGTAACCGGTATCGCCACCGCTTACATGGACTCGATCCCGATGGTGGTAATCAGCGGGCAAGTGCCGACTGGTTACATCGGCGAAGATGCTTTTCAGGAAGTCGATGCGGTTGGTATCACGCGCCCCTGTGTCAAACACAATTTCCTGGTGAAGGATGTCAAAGACCTCGCCTCCACGCTGAAGAAGGCGTTTTATCTGGCGAAGAGCGGCCGTCCGGGACCGGTGCTGGTGGATATTCCCAAAGACGTATCCAACACCAAGACCGAGTTCGTCTATCCCGAAACAGTCCATATCCGTTCCTATTGCCCGATCACCCACGGCGATGCCGGGCAGATCAAAAAAGCGGCACAGTTGTTGTTGGAAGCCAGGCGCCCGATGGTGTACGCAGGCGGCGGTGTGGTGTTGTCCGATGCGTCCAAACAATTGACTGAATTGGTAACACTCATGGGCTTCCCCATCACCAATACCTTGATGGGCTTGGGCGGATTCCCGGGGACTCACAAACAATCGTTAGGCATGTTGGGTATGCACGGCACCTACGAGGCCAACCTGGCGATGCAAGACTGCGATGTGTTGCTGGCGGTGGGCGCACGCTTTGACGACCGTGTGATCGGCAACGTGGATCATTTCAATTCTGTACCGCGCAAGATTATTCATATCGACATCGACCCGGCTTCCATCTCCAAGCGGGTGAAGGTGGAAGTGCCTATTGTTGGCGATGTCAAGCAGGTGCTGACCGATTTGCTGACTGTGTTGCGTTCCAGTAAACAAAAACCGGATGCGACCACTTTGAAAAACTGGTGGCAACAGATCGAGGCATGGCGCAGCCGCAAATCGCTGACGTACAGAAATTCCGATGAGGTCATCAAGCCGCAGTTCGTGATCGAGAAGCTGTACGAGATCACGCGCGGCGATGCGTTCATCACCTCCGATGTGGGGCAACACCAGATGTGGGCGGCGCAGTACTACAAATTCGACCAGCCGCGCCGCTGGATCAATTCGGGCGGCTTGGGCACCATGGGCTTTGGCTTGCCGGCCGCGATGGGTGTGCAACTGGCGCATCCCGGTGCGACCGTCGCCTGCGTGACGGGCGAGGGCAGTATCCAGATGAATATCCAGGAGCTATCCACCTGCAAACAGTTCCATCTGCCGCTCAAAATTATCTTGCTCAACAACGGCTATCTGGGCATGGTGCGCCAGTGGCAGGAGTTCTTCCACGGCAACCGTTATTCGCATTCCTACATGGATGCACTGCCCGATTTCGTCAAACTGGCCGAGGCTTACGGTCACGTCGGCATTCGTATCGACAAACCTTCCGACGTTGAAGGCGCGTTGAAAGAAGCCTTTGTGCGCAAGGATGATCTGGTGTTTCTCGATTTCCGCACTGATCCGACCGAAAACGTCTATCCCATGGTGCCCGGCGGCAAAGGCTTGTCCGAAGTGATTCTGGCGGAGGACTTGTAACATGAGACACATCATTTCATTGCTGATGGAGAACGAGGCAGGGGCGTTGTCGCGGGTGGCAGGGTTGTTCTCGGCGCGCGGCTACAACATCGAGTCGCTTACCGTGGCGCCGACTGAAGATCCGACCATGTCGCGCATGACCATCGTTACACGCGGCTCGGACGAGGTGATCGAGCAGATCAACAAGCAGCTCAACAAGCTGGTGGACGTGGTCGCGGTGCTGGACTTGACCGATGGCGACCATCTGGAGCGCGAGTTGATGCTGGTCAAGGTGCGTGCTGCCGGCAACGACCGTGAAGAACTGAAGCGTATCACCGACATTTTCCGGGGACGCATCATTGATGTTTCCAGCCAGACCTATACCATTGAGTTGACCGGAACGGGCTCGAAACTGGATAGTTTTCTGCTGGCGATTGATCGTGACCAAATCATCGAGACGGTACGTACCGGCTCCTCAGGTATCGGTCGCGGTGACCGGGTTTTAAAACTTTAACGATTTCTATTTACTGATTTATTCGACGAGGCCAACATGAAAGTTTATTACGACAAAGACGCAGACCTGTCCCTGATCAAGGGTAAGCAAGTAACCATCATCGGCTACGGCTCGCAAGGCCATGCCCATGCACAGAACCTGAAAGAGTCCGGAGTCAATGTGACCGTCGGCTTGCGCAAGAGCGGTGCATCCTGGAAGAAAGCCGAAGCTGCGGGACTGAAAGTTGCCGAAGTGGCTGACGCAGTGAAGAACGCCGACGTGGTGATGATGTTGTTGCCGGATGAAAATATTCCCGATGTCTACAACAAGGAAGTCGCGCCCAATATCAAAGCCGGCGCGGCGTTGGCCTTCGCACACGGTTTCAACGTGCATTACAACCAGGTTATCCCGCGCGCCGATGTGGACGTGATCATGATCGCGCCGAAAGGCCCCGGCCATACCGTGCGCTCCGAATACCTCAAAGGCGGCGGCGTACCGACGCTGATCGCGGTGTATCAGGACAAGAGCGGCAAGGCGAAAGACATCGCGTTGTCCTATGCGGCAGCCAACGGCGGCACCAAGGGCGGCGTGATCGAAACCAACTTCCGCGAAGAGACCGAGACCGACCTGTTCGGTGAACAGGCCGTGTTGTGCGGCGGCGCGGTGGAGTTGGTCAAGGCCGGTTTCGAAACGCTGACCGAAGCGGGCTACGCGCCGGAAATGGCCTACTTCGAATGCCTGCATGAACTGAAGTTGATCGTCGATTTGATGTACGAAGGCGGCATCGCTAACATGAACTACTCGATTTCCAATAACGCGGAATACGGCGAATATGTGACCGGCCAGCGTGTAATCGGCGACCAGGCGCGTGCCGCGATGAAGGAATGCCTGAAGAACATTCAGAACGGTTCCTATGCCAAGCAGTTCATTCTGGAAGGCCGCACCAACTATCCGGAAATGACCGCGCGTCGCCGTTTGAACGCTGAACATCCAATCGAAGTGGTGGGTGGTCAGTTGCGCGCCATGATGCCGTGGATCGGCAAGAACAAGCTGGTCGATCAATCCAAGAACTAAAAAACGGGAAGGGGAAAGGGGAAAGGGAGAAGGGTAACAACCTTTGTGCTCCGAACCCTTTCCCCTTCTCCCTTCCCTCCTTTACGCTTCTCAAATATGAACAACTATCCCCACCCCATCATCGCCCGCGAGGGTTGGCCGTTTCTGGCGATTTCGCTGGCGCTAGCCGTTGCTGCCACTGCCTGGTGCGCGATTTGGTCCATTCCGCTGTGGATCATCTTCGTGTTTGTATTGCAGTTCTTCCGCGATCCGGCACGCGAGATTCCACAGGAAGCCGGTGCGGTGCTGTCGCCCGCCGACGGGCGCATCGTCAAGGTCGAACGCACGCGCGACGAGTATCTGCAGCGCGACGCGATCAAGGTCAGCGTGTTCATGAACGTGTTCAACGTGCATTCCAACCGCAGTCCGGTGGACGGCGCGGTGCAGCATGTCTGGTACAACCCGGGCAAGTTCGTGAACGCCGATCTGGACAAGGCTTCCACCGAAAATGAACGCAACGCGGTATGGCTGAAGACCACCGACGGGCAGGATGTGACCAGCGTGCAGGTGGCCGGACTCATCGCGCGCCGCATCCTGTGCTACGTCAAAGCGGGTGATGTGCTGACACGCGGACAACGTTACGGCTTCATTCGTTTCGGTTCGCGCGTGGATATCTATCTGCCACTGACCGCTTCCGTCAAAGTGAGTATTGGTGATAGAGTGTCCGCCACCACCACCATCCTGGCCAAGCTTGCCTGACCCCATGCCGCTAATGAACCCGCGCAACAAAATGGACTTACGTCGGCGCAGCATCTACTTGCTGCCCAACCTGTTCACTACGGCTGCGCTGTTCGCCGGGTTCTACGCCATTGTGCAAGCGATGAACGGGCGCTTTGAAATCGCTGCCGTCGCTGTCTTTATCGCCATGGTGCTGGACGGGCTGGACGGCCGCGTGGCGCGCATGACCCATACGCAAAGCGAGTTTGGTGCCCAGTACGACAGCTTGTCCGATATGGTATCGTTTGGAGTTGCGCCTTCCATCCTGATGTACGAATGGGCGTTCCGCGATCTGGGCAAGTGGGGATGGTTCGCCGCCTTCATCTACTGCGCCGGTGGGGCGCTGCGGTTGGCGCGTTTCAATACCAACATCGATGTGGTCGACAAGCGTTACTTCCAGGGGCTGCCCAGTCCCGCAGCAGCAGCACTGGTGGCAGGCTTCGTCTGGGTGATGCTGGACAATCGTTTCACCGGTTTCGAGCTGCGCTGGTATGCCGCCGCACTGACCGTGTTCGCGGGGCTGAGCATGGTGAGCAGCCTCAAGTACTACAGCTTCAAGTCAATCAACATGCGCAAGAGCGTGCCGTTCATCGTCATCTTCCTGTTCGCATTGTTCTTCATCCTGGTGTCGGTCGATCCGCCGTTGCACCTGTTCCTGCTGTTCTTTGGCTATTGCCTGTCCGGCTACGTGATGTGGCTGCTCAGCTTGCGCAAGCCGAAAACGACCATTCTTCCCTGAACAGAAAATAAAACAGGGCGCCGCGTATGTCGAGGCGCCCTGCGGTTTATTGCTCAGGCGATTACTTTCCTTGCACTGCTTTTTTCCGACTAAATTCTGTCAGGCGCAATATTTTGGCAGAGGAGAACAGCCCTCGCAGGCGGGGTTCTTTGCCGGATTGGAGATCCAATACCGGCAAGTGTGTCCTCCCGGTTTTTTGCAATGCCTCTAGAATATGTTGCACGTTCGCTTTTTCAACATCATGTAATTCAGCCACGACCCAGTCCTTGGTGAGTTCCATGATGTCGCTGACGCGGACATCTTTATATGTGATGCCACTGTGTTCGGAGAAGCCGACACTTTGCAAATAGCGCATGGGTTTCTCGCCCATGATGTCATATGAAGTAATCGAACCGAGCAACTTTTCAGAACCTTTTTCCTTGACGAATGCGATACGCAGACCAGCCACTTTCATTTTTTGCAAGGTTGATTCTATGGTTTCGTCAGGTTCGACTTTGAACATGGCGCGGACGCGAAAGTCAGTCATCACGGAAACGGCAGGATCTCTCAGCTCGACCTGCCAAGGGTCGTTGCCAGGTTCCAACACCTCTTGGACAAGGGTGGAAGTTTTTAATACGAAGGGTTGAGGCTGATGATGTGGCATGTGACTCTCCTTGAAGCTGGTTATTGGATTTGATGCAGTTTTAACTGGGGTGATTATAGCTTTTTAGGGATTATTCGTCAGTGGGAACGATGATGAGACTGGCGATTCACTCATTGACTAGGAGCGGTTCCAGAGTGTTTCCGGATGCTCCGTTGTGCGATTGATCACGCGGCAAAATACAAACAGCAGATCTGATAAGCGATTCAAATAGCGCAAGCCATCGTTGCTCACGACTTCGCTTTGAGCGAGGTGAATGTAATCACGCTCGGCACGACGTGCCACGCTGCGCGCCACATGACACAGAGCGGCCGCTCGTAAGCCGCCGGGCAGGATGAATTCCTTGAGCGGCGGCAGGTCGCCGTTGTAGCGCGCGATGGCGGTATCCAGACGGACCAGTTTTTCCAGGGCGAACGATATTCCTGGCAATGCCAGCGCTGCACCCAGATCGAACAGGTCATTCTGGATACGCGACAATTCCTCACGCACATCCCCCGGCAGTGTTTCGGAGAGCAGCACACCGAGATAACTGTTGAGCTCATCTACGCTGCCAAGTGCCGCGATACGCGCGCTGTCCTTGGCGACGCGCGTGCCATCTGCCAACCCCGTGGTACCGTTATCGCCAGTGCGGGTTACGATCTTGCTTAACCGATTTGCCATCATTGTTTCTCCAGACAGTTCAGATAAATGGATGCATCCGGCGCGGTCTTGTTGCGCTGCGCCTGCCAGATCATTTCGCCCAGACAGTCCATCATGGCATGTTGCGCTTCATGCTCCGATTCGTATTTCTGCGTCAGCCGGACGAACTGTTCGCGTATGCCGTGCGGCTGGCCGATGGAGATCTGTTCCTCAATGGTCAGGTGCATCATCAAATGCAGGAAGGGATTCACCACGGTGCCATCCGGTGCGTAGTCCTTGTCCTGATGGCGCTCGGAATCGGCGAACAGTACGTGGTATTCCGGGTGTTTGTCGATCAGCTGTGCGGTGAGGTCTTCCAGCGGTGTGAGCAATTCACCTGTAAGGCGCTTGCGCCATGTTTCAAAGAAAAATTGCCTTGCTTCGTCGCGGGTCGGGCTGAACATGATTTAAACCCTTGCACCACAGAGACACATAGCCATTCGACTAAGGCTGGCAATAGTGCCAGCCAAGTCGCTGGTTATGTGTCTCTGTGGTGAATGTTTTTTCATGTTGTGATTTTCTCTTTGTATTCGCACAGGCTTTCAATGAGGCACTCGCCGCATTTTGGTTTGCGTGCTTGGCACACATAACGCCCGTGCAGAATCAGCCAGTGGTGTGCATCGTGCTTGAATTCGTCCGGTACCACCCTGAGCAGTTTATTTTCCACCTCCAGTACGGTCTTGCCGGGAGCCAGGCCGGTGCGGTTACTGACGCGGAAGATATGCGTATCCACCGCGATGGTCGGCTGGCCGAAGGCAGTGTTGAGAATCACGTTGGCGGTCTTGCGACCCACGCCGGGCAGGGCCTCCAGTGCATCGCGTGTCTGTGGCACTTCGCCGTTGTGCTGCTCCAGCAGGATGCGGCTCGTCTGGATGATGTGTTTGCTTTTCGTCTGATACAGCCCGATGCGCTGCACAAATTCGCGCAGATTTTCTTCGCCAAGATCGAGTATCGCCTGCGGCGTATTGGCGACGGGGAACAGTTCGCGAGTGGCGAGGTTGACGCTTTTATCCGTCGCCTGCGCGGACAGAATCACCGCGACCAGCAACTCGAACGGCGTCGAATATTCCAGTTCGGTGGCGGGATGCGGATTGGCGGATTGCAGGCGTGAAAAAATCTCGCGCCGTTTTGCTGCATTCATCCCTGCACAACCCCGGCGTTGGACAAAGGTGCGGATGCGGGTTTACTCCGCGCTTTTTGTTCCGCGCGCAGATTGAGCCAGTTTTTGCCGGCGATGAGCAGCCCCAGGCCGATGAATGCGCCGGGGGGCAGGATGGCCAGCAGAAAGCCGTGATAGTCCGGGACGACATGGATCACCCATGTCCTGGTGCTTTCGCCCAACGCCAGATCAATGCCGGAGAACAAAGTGCCCTTGCCGATGATTTCGCGCATCCCGCCCAACACCGCGAGGACAGCGGTCAATCCCAATCCCATCGCCATCCCGTCCAGTGCGGACTCCAGCGGCGGATTTTTGGAAGCAAACGATTCCGCACGCGCCAGCACGATGCAGTTGGTGACGATGAGCGGAATGAAAATACCCAGCACCACATACAAGCCGTACATATAGGCGTTCATCAGGTATTGCACCATCGTGACCAGCACCGCGATGATGAGCACGAACACCGGAATGCGGATCTCGTTGGGTACAAAACTGCGGATAGGTGCGATGGTGCCACTGCTTAAGGTCATGACGAGGGCGGTGGCCAAACCGAGGCTAACGGCGTTTACCAGTGTGTTGCTTACTGCCAGCAAGGGACACAAGCCGAGCAACTGCACCACACCGGTGTTTTGTTTCCACAGCCCGTTGTGTACGATCTCTTTGAATTCTGCGGTATTCATTTGTTGCCTCCCTGTTTGGCCGGAGCTGCGTTAGCTGCGAACAACTCGTCGCGGTGTGCCGTAAAATACTGCAAAGCCCTGTTGACGGCCTTGACCACCGCGCGCGGTGTGATGGTTGCCCCCGCCATGTAGTCGAATTGTCCACCGTCTTTCTTTACTTTCCAATCCTTATCGCCCCAGGTATTTCGTGACTTGCCGTCAAAAATCCTGATCCATGGGTTCTTGGCGATTTCGATGTAATCACCCAGTCCTGGCGTTTCCTGGTGTGATACCACGCGCACCCCGGTCAGCTCGCCATTCGGTCGAATCGCCAAAATGAGATTGATCTTTCCGGCGTACCCTTCCGGCACGACCGCTTCCAGTACCACGGCGACGGGCGCACCTTTGAGGCGTGCAATATGTACCACAGTCGCTTCCTGTGTGCCGAGCAGATCATCGGCGGGGATGGTGTGCGCATCTTGCATGATTTCGTTGTCGTAAGTTGCGGGCGGCACGATCTGCGAGATCAATTTCAGTTTCTCCGCTGCTACGGTACGTTCGATCACATCGCGGGTCATGCTGTAGGTGGCAGTCAGGATCGCCGTGCCGATGATGGCGAAGACCACCAGATTGATGGCAGTCTGCAAAGTGGAGCGGGCGATGCGTCTCATTTGGAGCCATCCTTCTTGCCGAACACCTTGGGTTGAGTGTAGGCATCGATCAGCGGTACGCAGATGTTCATCAACAGCGTGGCGAATGCCACGCTGTCCGGGAAGCCGCCGAAAACGCGAATCAGATAGGTGAATATACCCGCGCCTGCTGCGAAGATCATCTTGCCCTTGGCGGTGGTCGGCGATGTGATCGGATCAGTGATGATGAAAAACGCGCCTATCATCGCCGCGCCCGAAAACCAGTGGAACAGTGGTGTGGCGTAGTGAGTCGGATCGACCAGGTGAAAGATGCCGGCCATGGTGAACAGGGTGCCGAGATAGATCAGCGGCAAATGCCAGGAGATGATGCGGGTGAACAGCAGGTAGAGTCCGCCGATGGCGAAACCGATGGCCACCATTTCGCTACCTTTGCCTGCTAAACGCCCATAGATGGGCATGTTGCGTATCTCGCTCACCGACAGGCCGAGATGCAATTGCGTCTTCAGCGTATCCAGCGGGGTGGCCATGGTAATTGCATCCAGCGTCAGACCGCGCGGCAATTCACCGTTGAACATGTAATTCATCTGCTGGATGAATGACATGGCTATGTCACCGATTGAATATGGGGTGAGCCAGTGCGTCATGTGCGCCGGGAAGGAAATGATGAGCACGGCATAGCCGATCATTGCCGGGTTGAACGGGTTGTTGCCCAGTCCGCCGTACAGATGTTTGGAGACGGCAATGGCGAAGGCGGTGCCGACCACCACCATCCACCAGGGTGCCAGCGGCGGAATGGAGAGTGCCAGTAACCAAGCAGTGAGTAGCGCGGTATTGTCGGACAGGAAAGGCTTGATCGGGCGGTCGCGCAGTTTGAGCATCACTGCTTCGGTCACCAGCGCGGTGATGGAGGCCAGTGTGATCGAGACCAAAATTGCCGGGCCAAAATACCACACATACAGCGCGATGCCGGGGATCAGTGCCAGCAGCACGCGCAGCATGAGCTGGCTGACACTGGTGGGTAGAGTGATGAAAGGGGATGACCACATGATTTTGATGTTTCCTAAATTGGTTTCGGCGGTTCATCGTCCGCACCGGAATCCGCAGCCAACTCACGAATCTTGGCTCGGCGTGCTTCGATTTCGGCGATCACGGACAACTGCTCCGGCGTGAGGGTGTCAGTGTTCTTCGGATGCGCGGCGACGGACTGCGCCTTGGCGCGCTCGATAGCGGCATTAATGCGCAACTGCTCTGTATCGTCAGGCGTTGGCAAGGTAGCTGCTGTCTGCATAGCAGTTTTGATGGCGGCCTCGCGTTGCGCCAGCTTCTCCGCTTTCTCCTGTTTGTCACGCTCGATTCGCAGCTGGCGATTATCGTGGCGTTCGCGTGCCAAATCGGCGGCGCGCTTGTCGCGTTCGCGTTCGTGGATTTCGCTCTTGGCGTAACGGTAATACTGCACCAGAGGGATGTAGCTGGGGCAGACGTAGGCGCACGCGCCGCATTCAATACAATCGAACAGGCTGAATTCCTGCGCTTTGCCGAAATTATTCGACTTGGCGAACCAATACAAATCCTGCGGCTGCAAATCCGCCGGGCATACATCGGCGCAGCGAGTGCAGCGTATACACGGCAAAGCAGGCGGTGGCGGCGGGAACAGCGCGGGTGAAGATTCGATGATGCAGTTGGTCGCCTTGGTAATGCTGACCAAGCCGGAAGGCAGATCAACACCCATCATCGGCCCGCCCATGATGTGGCGATCGGTGTCCGGCTTGCTGCCCGCTTGTGCCACCAATTCGTTCAGCGGAGTACCGATCAGCACGTTGAAATTTTGCGCATGTTCGACATTGCCGGTGACGGTGACGATGCGCGAGATCAGCGGTTCGCCGTGGGCAAGCGCACGCCATACGCTGTAGGCGGTGGCAACGTTGAAACACTGCACACCCTTCTCGGTAGAACGCACACCTGCCGCGACTTCGATGCCGGTAAGCAGGCGAATCAGTTGTTTGGCCCCGCCGCTGGGATACATGGTGGGTACGACGATCACTTCCATGCGCTGGTGCTTGCCGTCCTCTACCGCCTGTTGCATGGCGGCAATGGCTTCCGGTTTGTTGTCCTCAATGCCGATCAGCACTTCTTCCGCGTGTAGCAATTCGCGCAATACTGACGCACCGCGCAGGGTATCGGCGGCACGTTCGCGCATCAGCATATCGTCGCAGGTGATGTAGGGTTCGCACTCCGCGCCGTTGAGTACCAGCGTTTTGATCTTATTGTGATGGGCGTCGGTCTTCAGGTCGCTGGGAAATACTGCACCACCGAGACCGACAACTCCTGCCTTGCGCAACAGGTGACGCAGTTCCGAATGCGGGGTCTGCGCAATATCAACACCGCTGTGCGCGATCCATTCGTCCTTACCGTCCGGGATGATAGTGACGCACAAGTCCGGCAGGCCGGAATAATGCGCGACCAGTTGCGTGTCAATGGCACTCACCATGCCTGAGGATGAGGCATGGATGGCGCTGGATTGGTAACCTCCAGGCCGCCCGATCTGTTGTCCTTTGAGCACGCGCTCACCGACCTGCACGATAGGTTTGGCGCGGTTGCCGGTGTGCTGATTCAAAGGAATGACCAGCCTGGATGGGATCGCCGACTGGGCGATGGGAGTGCCTGTGGATTCTGTCTTGTGGGTGGGCGGGTGCACCCCACCGTGGAATGGATAGAGCGTTCTCATGCGGCAGTCTGAATGGGGAACACCGGATAGCGCCACTTCCAGTTGGTAATGTCTTCGCCTATGGGCAACATGCTGATGCAATCCACCGGGCACGGTGCGACGCACAATTCGCAGCCGGTGCATTCGGCGGCGATGATGGTGTGCATCTGTTTGGCCGCACCGGCGATGGCATCCACCGGGCAGGCCTGGATGCACAGCGTGCAGCCGATGCAGATGTTTTCATCAATGAAAGCGACCGCTTTGGGTTTGGGGTGTGTGTCCCCGCCGAAGGGTTTGTATTCCACGCCGAGCAAATCGGCCAGCTTATGGATGCCTTCGTCGCCGCCCGGCGGGCACTTGTTGATATCAGCCTCGCCACTGGCGATAGCCTCCGCATAGGGCTTGCAACCGGGATAGCCGCACTGGCCGCATTGCGTCTGCGGCAACACGGCATCGATCTTCTCCACCAGGGGATTGCCTTCGACCTTAAAACGGATCGCGGAATAACCCAGCACAACACCCAACAGCACCGAGATGGCGACCATCACCCACAACGCAGTGATCATTTCACCAGACCCGTAAAGCCCATGAACGACAAGCTCATCAACCCGGCGGTGACCATCGCGATAGCGGAGCCTTTGAAGATGCCCGGCACATCCGCGCCATCCAGCCGTTCGCGGATACCGGCGAACAAGACCATAACCAGTGTGAAGCCGACCGCGCCGCCGAAACCGAACAGCAGCGACTCGATGAAATCATGTTTGGCCTGCACGTTGAGCAAGGGAATGCCGAGCACCGCGCAGTTGGTGGTAATCAGCGGCAAATAGATACCCAGCACCTGATACAGTACCGGACTGGTTTTTTTGATGACCATCTCGGTGAATTGCACGATACCCGCGATGACCACGATGAACGACAGCGTGGTGAGATAAGCGAGATCGGGGCCGAGCAGATAATGGCTGATCAGATAACTGCTGCCGGAGGCAAGAGTAAGCACGAAGGTGGTGGCCGCACCCATGCCAAGCGACGTCTCCAATCTTCTGGAAACCCCCATGAACGGGCACAGCCCGAGAATCTTGACCATCACGATGTTGTTTACAAACACCGTGCCGACAATGATGAGTAAGTATTCGGTCATTCAGCCCGCACTCCTAAGAAGGCGGCGATTATCCGCTGAATCCGGCACTGCTTCAACCGCAGAATATGGAATAAGGATATCCCCAAAAGTTAGGTGGTGATGTCTCGCGTGGCATAAAATCAGTGCTCCCTCACCTCACCACAACCGGATAACCGAGGTATCGAATGGCACTTTCCTGGAACGAAATCCGCAACCGCGCCCACGAGTTCTCCAAGCGCTGGGAAGACGAGACTTCGGAAGATGCCGAAGCCAAGCCGTTCTGGATGGAGTTCTTCAACGTCTTCGGCATAGACCGCAAGCGCGTCGCCAGCTTCGAGGAGCCGGTCAAAAAGCTCGGCGACAAACAGGGCTACATAGACCTGTTCTGGAAAGGCATGCTGCTGGTCGAGCACAAATCGCGCGGCAAGGATTTGGACAAAGCCTATACCCAAGCGCTCGATTACTTCCCAGGCATCAAGGAACGCGACCTGCCGAAATACGTGCTGGTGTCCGACTTCGCCCGTTTTCGTTTGTACGACCTCGATCCCCCCTCGCCCTCCGGGAGAGGGGATGGGGGTGAGGGAGTCTTTTACGAATTCAAACTCGCCGACCTGCACAAGCGCATCAAGCATTTCGCGTTCATCGCCGGCTACCGCACCCAAACCATCGCGCCGCAAAACCCGGTCAACATCAAGGCGGCCGAGCGCATGGGCAGGCTGCACGACGCGCTCAAGGCGGCGGGCTACGAAGGCCATCCGCTCGAAGTGCTGCTGGTGCGGCTGCTGTTCTGCCTGTTCGCGGAAGACACCGGCATCTTCCAGCCCGCCAGCGCGTTCCGCGCCTGGATAGAGGAGCGTACATCACCCGATGGCACAGACCTCGGCGCGCAACTGGCGCTGCTGTTCCAGGTACTCAATACCAAGGAAGACCGCCGCACGAAAACGCTGGACGAACATCTCGCCGCCTTTCCCTACGTCAATGGAAAATTATTTGAAGAAACCTTGCGCATTGCCGACTTCGATGCCGCGATGCGCGAGGCGCTGCTCGACTGCTGCGCGCTCGACTGGAGTTCGATCTCCCCCGCGATATTCGGCGCGCTGTTCCAGAGCATCATGGATGCGAAGGCGCGGCGCAACCTCGGCGCGCATTACACCTCTGAGGAGAACATCCTCAAGCTGATCCAGCCACTGTTCCTCGACGAACTGCATGAAGAATTCAACCGCGTCAAAGGCAACAAGAACAAATTGTTCGAGTTCCACAAGAAGCTGCGCACGCTGACCTTCTTCGACCCGGCCTGCGGTTGCGGCAACTTTCTGGTGATCGCCTACCGCGAACTGCGCAAACTGGAACTGGACGTGCTGCGCGCCGTGCATGGAGGCCCCGGCTCGCGCTTCCTCGACATCCACCAGGAGATCAGCGTGGACGTGGACCAGTTCCACGGCATCGAGATTGAGGAGTTTCCGGCGCAGATCGCGCAGGTCGCGCTGTGGCTGATGGACCACCAGATGAACGTGCGCGTGTCGGAAGAATTCGGCATGTACTTCGCGCGCATCCCGCTCAAAACCTCACCGCACATCGTCAACGGCAACGCGCTCACGCTGGACTGGAACGATGTGCTGCCGGCGGAGCGCGCGAGCTATGTGTTCGGCAATCCGCCGTTCGTCGGCGCGAAATTCATGGACGATGCGCAGCGCGGGGATGCGCAGCGGGTGTTCGCGGACATCAAGAGCGGAGGACTGCTCGATTTTGTTGCCGCGTGGTATGTGAAGGCGGCGCGATATATGACCAAAATCCCCCCTAGCCCCCCTTTTTCAAAGGGGGGAACCACTCCGGCCTCCCCCTTTGAAAAAGGGGGATTGAGGGGGATTTGCGCCGCCTTCGTCTCCACCAACAGCATCACCCAGGGCGAGCAGGCCGGCGTGCTGTGGGGCTGGCTGCTGGCGCAAGGCATGCACATCCATTTTGCCCACCGCACCTTTCAGTGGAGCAACGAGGCAAAAGGCATGGCGGCGGTGCATTGCGTCATCATCGGCTTCGGCGCGTTCGATGTGGAGAAGAAAACTATTTACGAATACGAGGACATCCGTGGTGAAGCGCACGCCGTCTCAGTACGTAACATCAATCCGTATCTGGTGGATGCGCCGGATGTGGTGCTGGAAAAACGCAGCAACCCGATTTGCGCTGTTCCTGAAATTCGATTTGGGAACCAGCCCATTGATGGCGGGCATTTTATATTGAGCGAAGATGAACGGGCCGAGCTTCTAAAGCAGGAACCCGATGCCAAGAAATTCATTCGCCCCTTTCTTGGTGCTGATGAATTTATCAACAACATCCCGCGCTACTGCTTATGGCTTAGAGACGCAAAACCTGATGAACTGAGGCGACTGCCACTCGTTATGCAGCGAGTGCAAGCGGTCAAAGCATTTCGTCTCGAGAGCAAACGCCAAGCCACCAATGAATTAGCCGCGACACCTACGCAGTTTGCTTTTGTCTCGCACCCTGATTCAGATTACCTGCTGCTCCCAAGCGTTTCTTCCGAGCGGCGCAATTTCATTCCAATCGGCTTCATGCCGCCGGAGGTTATTGCCAGCAACCTATGCCTGATTGTTCCAGATGCCACGCTTTATCACTTCGGCATCCTGACTTCCACGATGCACATGGCATGGACGCGCTACACCTGCGGACGTTTGGAAAGCCGTTATCGCTATTCGGCGGGCATCGTCTACAACAACTTCCCGTGGCCTGATCTCCCGCAAATCCCCCCTAACCCCCCTTTTGCAAAGGGGGGGATGAAAAGTGTGGCGCAACAAGCTTCCCCCTTTGAAAAAGGGGGATTGAGGCGGATTCACGCCGTCGAAACCGCCGCCCAAGCCGTGCTGGATGCCCGCGCACAATTCCCGCGAAGCTCCCTCGCTGATCTCTACGATCCGCTCACCATGCCACCTGCGCTGGTCAAAGCCCACCAATCCCTCGACCGCGCCGTGGACGCCTGCTACCGCAAAGCCGCTTTCACCAATGATGCACAGCGTGTGGAGTTCCTGTTCGAGCGCTATCAGCAGCTCACCAGTTTGTTGCCCGTCGCTCCGGTGAAGAAGTCGCGCAAGAAAGCCGAATAGCCGGAAAGAATTACGTATGTCCAAAGACCTGACCGATTACCACACCGTCGATTTCATCGCTCCAGCACTGCATGTGACTTGCGGTCAGGTGCTGATGGATAGGCAACGCCATATCGCTATCGTGGCGAAGCGGGGCAGGTCGAGTGCGCATCTGGTGCGGGTGAAGTCGGGGACGCTGAAGCTGACCAAACTCACCGCCAAGGAGCTGGTCGATGAATGGCTGGATGCGGATTATCCATTCGATCACGCGGTGGCGAAGTTGCTTGAGCTGGGCAAGCAACACGGCATCACCGATGCGGCGCGCCTTGCGCTTGAAGAGCTAGCCAGGTCGGGGAGAGAGCCGGTGCAGGATCGGCTGTTCGGGTGAGTTGCGCCTGTGCTATTTCCCAGGGCTGATTTCTACGCACGCGTGATCCTGCCCAATCAAGGCTTGTTCGATTTCCATGTGGTGATCGAGCAGGATGTTGAGTACGACTGTTTTCGAACGGTTTGGAATTTTGAGCCAGACCACCTGTGGCGGATGACCTGTCACGAGTGAGCGTTCTTGAAAATCTGAATCACGGCTGACAATCACGAAGTCGTTCGTTTTTGCGTATTGCCAGATTTCGGAATCAGTCGCGCCTTCCAAATTGAGTAAGGCGACTTGTGATGAACCGGGGAAGGCGGATTGCAGAAACGGAATGATGCGTCTCGACAGATTTTCATCGAGTAGCAGTTTCATTACACCGCTACGGTGTAAAGGTTGTGTTCACGATCTGCGGCGAAAGCGAGGCAGGCGCGAATGTCCGTAGTTTCGAGTTCGGGGAAGTCTTCGATGATATCCGCCTCGCTCATTCCTTCGGCCAGCATGTCCAGCACGTCATAGACACTGATGCGCAAGTTTCGGATGCAAGGACGACCGCCACGCTTGCTGGTGTCGAGTGTGATGCGCGAATTAGTCATGTTGCACCGCCTTGCTGTTTGGGTTGTCGAGTATTTTCATTGCTACCGCTGGCGCACTATAAGGGACGGGGCGCAGATATTCAACAGTCGATTACGAAACTTGTGGAGACGCACTACTTGGCCTTGACCGCCGCCGCGCACTCCGCCACCAGTTCCCATCCGCGATAGATCAGGCCGCTGTAGATCTGCACCAATGCTGCGCCGGCGTTGATCTTCTCTGCCGCATCCGCGCCGCACATGATGCCGCCCACGCCGATGATGGGCAGTGCACTCCCTCGACCCTGCTCGGGACAGGCTCGCAGTTCGGCGGCGAGTTGGCGGATGACGGCGGTGGATTTGTCGCGCACCGGCGCACCGCTCAGGCCGCCGGTCTCGTTGCCGTGCGGCAGACCCTCCACCCCCTCGCGGGAGAGCGTGGTGTTGGTGGCGATCACGCCGTCGATACGGTGTTTGATGAGCAGGGCGGCGATCTGTTTGATCTGGTCGCTGTCGAGGTCGGGCGCGATCTTCACTGCCAGAGGAATATACTTTCCATGCTGCTGCGCCAGTTTTTCCTGTTCTGATTTCAGTTGTGCAAGCAGTGCATCCAGTTCGTCGCCGCCCTGCAACTGGCGCAGGTTCCTGGTGTTGGGCGATGAGATGTTGATGGCGACGTAGCTGGCGTGGGCATACACCTTGCGCAGGCAGATCAGGTAATCGTCCGCTGCCTTCTCGATGGGGGTATCGGCGTTCTTGCCGATGTTGATGCCGAGAATGCCTGTGTATTTTGCGCGCTGCACGTTATCGACCAGCGCATCCACACCGTCGTTGTTAAAGCCCATGCGGTTGATGATGCCCTGCGCATCCGGCAGGCGGAACATGCGCGGGCGCGGATTGCCGGGCTGCGGGCGCGGCGTGACGGTGCCGATCTCGATGAAGCCGAAACCCAGCGCGGCGAGTGCATTGATGTAGGCGCCGTTCTTATCCAATCCTGCTGCTAGTCCCACCGGATTGGGGAAGGTCAGTCCCATCACCGTGCGCGGGTCGTCCGCCGGGCGTTTGACCAGCAAGGGCAACGTGCCCAGGCAATGCGCGGTCTTCAGCGAGTCGAGCGTGAGGTGGTGGGCAGTCTCTGGATCGAGCACGAATAGCGCGGGACGGAGCAGGTTGTAGGGATTCATTTTTTGACGACGACCGGAATGGGAAAGGGTTTTTTCTTGAACACTTGCGTGCGCGTCTTGCCGCGCCACAATTCGGCGGTGACATCACCGAGTTGCAGACAGAGCAGGCCGAACAGGACATGGCCCAGTTGTGCGAATGCCGCGTTGGGCAATTGCATGATGAGTGCGCCGCCCGCGCTTTCAAACACGAACACGGCGAGATTGCCGACCGCCAGTCCCGACAATGCGGCACATACGATACGTCCCCAATCACCTCTGGCAACCCCGGAAAAGATGCTGCTCTCGTGCCACAGCAATTGCAGCGCGATCAGCAGCAACAGCGGTGCTGCCCACAGCAGCCAGAACAACTGGGCCGGCCATACCGCACCGCCGACCAAGCCCAACAGCGCCAGAGGTGCAAGGATGAATGCCGTCGTATCGTTGGCGGGTGCAGGAAATGACAGGGTGCGGGACAAGTGTTTGAGCAAATTACCGAACGAACCGAGCAATGCGCGGGTGCTCAATACAGCGGGCGCAAGCAGGGCGAACAGCAGCGACTGCATCACAATACCCGGTGCATCCAGCGCGCCTGCCGCCAGCCAGCTTGCGGCGTAATGATTGAGATAGGACAACAACCAGCCCAGCCCGGCGCCGACAGCCGCCATGGCAAGGAAATAATCGCGTTGCAGTTTGAACGGGTTGTTGCCACTGCGCGAAGTGACCCAAAAATTGGTGAGCAGGGTGAGGCACAGCACGGCCAGCAAGGTTAAGACGGTGGGTGTCAGGCTGGCCGATGCAGTACCCGATACGGCTAACTCGTCCCATTGTCCGCCGCTCAACAGCAATCCGGCAAAGGGCAGCAGTAACAGGGTGCTGATGAACAAGGCAAGGCGAGTCTTCATGGTGGGTTACTTTGTTGAATGGGGATAGGTCGCCAGGTATCGTCCAGCAGACCTTGCAAAGGGTGGAATTTGGCTTTGTAGTCCATTTTGCGCGAGCCTTGAATCCAATATCCAAGGTACAGGTAGGGCAGTTCAAGTTTGCGGCACAGCTCGGTTTGCCATAGTACATTGAACGTGCCATAACTGGCGCCGGGTACATCGGGATCGTAAAAAGTGTAGACCGCCGACAGGCCATCCTCCAGCACATCGACGATGCTCACCATGCGCAGCACATCGTGCTCGCGAAACTCGACCAGCAGGGTGTCCACATGGCTTTGCAGCAGGAAGTTGCGGTATTGATCCGGGTTGTCATCGGCCATGCCTCCTTCGGCATGGCGGTTTTTTTGGTAGCGGTGATACAGCTCGAAGTATTCCGCTTTGTCCTGCAGGGGATGCAGACTGACTTGCAGGTTGTTGTGTCGTCTCCGGCTGCGGCGTTGGGAGCGCGAAGGTTGGAAGCCCGCCACCACCACACGTGCAGGCACGCATTGGCGACACCCGTCACAACGCGGCCGATAGGTGAATGAACCGCTGCGACGGAAGCCGTGGCGCACCAGTTCCGAATAGATCTGCGCGGTGATGAGGAATGCGGGTGTGGCAACCTGCGAGCGCGCCTGCAATCCGGGCAAATAACTGCACGGATAGGGTGCCGTGAGATACAACTGAATGGAAGTAAGCGGGATGTCGTTTAGTAAGCTCATCGGAACAGGTCGTTATCAAATTGGAACTGAGTCACGGGTTCGCAGTTTATCAATTCCTGCAGTCGCGCGATGAATTCTGCGCGGGGAATCTCCCGCGCACCCAGCGAGGATAGATGCGGTGTGTACATCTGACAATCGATCAGGCCGAAGTTCCAGCGTTCAAGTTGGCGCGCCAGATGGGCGAGCGCGATCTTGGAGGCATCGGTGCGGCGGCTGAACATGGATTCGCCAAAGAACATGCGGCCGATGCTGACCCCGTATAAACCCCCGACAAGTTGGTTTTGCATCCACACTTCGATCGAATGCGCATAGCCCAGACGGTGCAATTCGCAATAGGCGGCGATCATTTCTTCCGTGATCCACGTTCCATTCTCTCCTTCGCGCGGATCAGAGCAAGCGCGCATGACCTGTTCGAAAGCGCTGTTGCTGCGCACTTCGCAGGCGCCTTTGCTTAGCGTCTTGCGCAAGGAATGCGATATACGGAATTCGGACGGGAACATAACCATGCGCGGATCAGGGCTCCACCACAGGATGGGATCCCCCGGGCTGAACCAGGGGAAAATGCCGTGACGGTAGGCATCCAGCAAGCGTGCCGGGGACAGATCGCCACCTGCAGCGAGCAGGCCGTTGGGACGTCTGAGTGCCTGTGCCAGCGGGGGGAACAGGCTATCTTTGTGCAGCAACGGAATCATCTTAGGCAAGAGGCGAAAATATATAGACCTTTCGGCATATAGGCAGGTGCTGCGAATTGTGCTTATATTACGTCCAACGAAGCGCAAATGCGCGGGGAGGTTCACGTGGTACTGGGACTGTTCGGAAAAAAATCGGATCATCCTTTGGCTGATATCAAGTCGACCCAGCAATTGCTGGACGATATGCCCAAGTCCGATTCGCTCAAGGCATTACAAGAGTTGAGCGAGTGGATCGAGGCGATCCGCGAACACGCGAGTGATTTCCGTGTGGATCACCAGTGGGCGGTGTTGCGTTTGTTCGACCAGGCAGCGCAGCCACATGTACGCAAGGTGCTGCATGACTATTTCTCTGCACAGCCCCTGTCCAAGTTTCAGGAAAATCGTCTGTGGTCGTTGCTGGATACTTTCTATACCCAAACTGATCTGTGTCACCACGATGTGTTGACCCGCTATCAGGACGGGGCCAAAGGAGCGGCTGCCGTCAAGACTGATCTGCCCCTGTTGTGCGCGCGCGGTATCGCGGCGATTACCGGGCGGCTCAAACTGGTTGTGGCGCACTATGCCCTGGTCGAGCCGGCGCTGTGGAAGCGTTTGGCTGCGTATTACAGCATCGCAGAAACACAAGGTTTTCAGCTCGATCCGGTGACCATGTATCCGTCTGTGAATACCACTGTGGCACAGGAGTTTGCCGTGCTGATAACCTGGTATGGCTCCGGTGCGGGGACTTTGAGTCCTTTGCAGGAGCACATCACCGAACGCATTTTTACCTATCTGGGCAAGGTGCTGAAGATCAGCAAGGCATACAACGGGACGGCTCTGTTCGTGTTTGACACGGCACAGCCAACGCCGCCCATGCGCGCCACCGCCGAGGCGACGATCCATCCGGCGTTGCGCTTCATCGAGGCTGAAGCGATGCGCCAGCAACTGGATGGCCTGATCAAAACACTGGATAAAGGCATCGTCCCCGATTCACTCAATCTGTACGGAGCCAAGTACGAAACGGAAGTAGTGCGCGATATTGCCCAGCGCATGATGCAAAGCCTTACCTTGCCGCCGCCGACGCGCCGCAATCCGCGTCGCAAGATCAATGTGAACCTGAAAGTGGCCAACGGTTTCTTCAAGATGCTGGAACAGACCGATGTCGGACTGAATTTCAGTGCGGAAGAAAGCGCGACATGGGAAGTCGAGGACATCAGTGCCACCGGTTTTCGCAGTGTGGTGCCGCTGTCGCGCGTCGACGGCGTGAAGATCGGATCGCTCGTGGGGAGCAAGCCGGAGAGTGTCTCGCATTGGGGGGCGGGCGTGGTGCGCCGCCTGAGCCGGGATGCAGGCGGAAACCTGCATATCGGTGTTGAGGTGTTGAGTTCGCGCATCGTCGGTGTGCCATTGGTGAATCGTTCCCAATCCGGCGCGGAGTCATATCTGATCGGTCTCTATTTGAACCGTCCGGCCGATACCAGCGGCGAAGCCTGGCTATTGATGAAGCCGGAAACCTTTGCGACCAACCACAGCCTGAATATGCAACTGGGCGACAAAGATTACCTGCTGATGCCGCTGTCGCTGGTCGAGCGCGGAGATGATTATGATCTGGCCCGCTACCGCATGATGGAGCAGGATGCGGGTAGCGAGGAATAATAAATCCTCAAATCACGTAGACATCTTTGCGTTCAACCACACTTCAATCGCTTTGACTTCTTCCATGCACACCGTGTGTTGCATTGCATATTCGTGCCACTCCAGCGCATAGCCGTGCCGCAGCAGTTCCGCCGCCGAAGCTTTGCCTGACTCGTAAGGTACGACCGGATCGTTGCGCCCATGCGCCATGAAGATGGGTGTGGACGCAGCGCTTATCGTCGCCTCTTGTTTCAAAGTATTTGCCAGCGGCAGATAAGTGGAGAGCGCAAGTATTCCGCCCAGTCTTTCCCGGAAACGTAATCCACTGTGCAAGGCGATCGCGCCACCCTGAGAGAATCCGGCCAGGAAGATGTGTGAGGGCGCAATACCGCGCTGCACTTCCTGCTCGATCAGCTTCTCCACTTCATGCTGGGAGGCACGGATGCCGGCC
>CXWL01004409.1_pt1 | contig 24112 bp, 21 predicted proteins | sample 590931 | NCBI WGS metagenome assembly CXWL01 (sample SAMEA3498368, study PRJEB10139) | groundwater metagenome | biome: water well; material: biofilm material | place: Germany | collected 2015-04-27
GTCTGTCCTGAGACCTGTTTCATGATCGTCCTCCTGGTTAGGCTGTTTCGGTGCTATAGGCTCCAGAGAATCCATCCCGTGGATTCCACCACTGCAGCCGGCGCTTCGTTTGCTCGAGTTTCTTTCCGCCTTGGAGGAGCGCGAGATGTTTGCTGCGCCAGCGATCCACGCCGTCGACTATGGTTCTGACGAGCCACCGTTCCCCGGCGTCCGGATGAGCACAGAGCAGTCCGAGCGTAGGCGCCAAGCTCTTCTCGGCCCAGCGTTTGACCTGTTCGATCGTCTTGACCGCCTGCACAATTGTGAGTTTGGCCCGGGCCATCCCGTCAGTGAGGGTCTGCCACCAGGCTAAGATGGGAGCGTAATAGCGATCTTTGGGATCGTCCGCTCTGGTGCAGTCCCGGAAATCCACGGCGGTCCTGAAGACCCCGACGATATATTTCTGAAACGATTCCTGATCGAGCGTGGACAAGGCCAATCCCACGGCCTGGGCTCGTTCGCGCTTCCATTCCATCTCCCAGCGCATCCAGGGTCCCTCGACCGGCTTCTCTTTGGCTCGTTGTTCCGCGGCCTTGTCGTAGATCCGGAGGTAGCTCTCCGATTGGCGCGACCCCAGGGCGAGCGTCTTCCCCCGGTCAGCCCCCGAGTGCACATCCAGTCCACCGATGATTCGGCACTGCCGGAAATGTGAGACACAGTGGCCCTTGGCCACGGCCTCATAGACCCCGTCGACATCGATCACGCCCAGGCGATCATCGAGCGCCACATCGATCCGGCCAAAGTGTCCCTTCTGATCCAAGACCCACGCCGCCAACGTATGAAACTTCTCGAAGGGCCAATGACTGATCAGTTCTTGGGAGAGATCGACATGGACTTCGCGAGGTGCGCGTTTCGCCCCCGTCGCGATCCGGCCAAAGCCACTGTCATTGCCGCGACAGATCCAGACCTCGCGGTAGCCTTCATAGCCCTTCTCATCTCGGATCCAGTCCCCCTCACCGAGCACTCTCTTGAGGATCTCCACCGTGGAGGAGGGAACCGTGAAGCGAAGCCATCCGATCGACATTGACCAGCTACTCATACAGACCTCCGTGAACGTGGTTGGAATTTGCGCCCCCGTTTGACTAGTCGGGGGCTTGGGGCTGCCTCGCGCCGTCGGCTCCCGCCGCCGGGCGCGCGGCGAGTCCGTCCCTCGACACGGTCGATGGTCTGGAGTTGGATGTGCCCGTTCCGCTGGATCGCCTCTCGTACCTGATCGAGGTCGAAGCGGACCATACGCCCGATGCGGATCACCGGGAGGTGCCCCTTCCAATAGGCACGACGAACAGACACCACACTGATTTTCAACACTGCGGCGAGTTCAGGGACGGTCAACCAGGTGGACTTCATATCTGACCTTTCATGTCGCGCTGTGGCATGAACGGACCCTACTCGGGTGCTCACGCCGGTGGAAATATGCCTGTGGTGATCAGGAGTGATCAGGAGTAGTCGGGAGGAGTCAGGAGTTCTGAAGGTGAGGAGGTATGGGCGTGGTGGATCATGATGGCTCCTTCGTCGTGAGTGTTCGGATGACGAGTGAGTAGTAATCAGAAACGCTGCTCTAGGCGCAAGGATACGTACGCCAAGAATTGGATGTATTTACGACTCAGACAGTACGAACGAAGAAGAGTCAGGAAGAAACGACAGCAACGAACAGGGGGTTTCGAAGTTGCGGCCAAGAATCTTTCGACCCTAGGCCAAATGGATCTAGTTCGGTCTGGCCTCCTGTCAGTGGAGACCACGATCTTATCGGGCTTTCTGTCCGGTTCCGCCTCATCTAAACCCTGGTGATTTCACGAGCCCACTGGTTGTTCCGCTTTTCGGAGCCAACTCTAGGTTTTTGCATACTCGTCGGCAGTCATGCACTCAAAACTTTCGACAAACTCAACGCGATTGGTCCTTAAACGTTGATAGGTTTCGTCCGAAACGCAAACGACAAGGTCTCCTTGGCTGCGTGTCATTGCGACATACGCTATGCGCTTCTCTTCGCGTGCCTTGTCGTTTACTTCCCACCACAAGATGGAAGGGCAGCGAGCCTTCTGATCCGGATGAGGACATACGAAAATCGTGACGTCATGGGTTTCTCCCTTAACGCCATGAACCGTCCGCACTGGAACCCCTAGAAGAGCCTGAATATCAGTATTTCCATGAGGCAAAAAATCAGTAGCTGGGCTGTCCCAGCCTTCTCTCCGTTGTGGCTTAAGTCTTCCGATGGCGAACCCCAGGGTTGAGGGAAGGCCGAAGCTATCGATGTCCTGATCCAACATCTCGCCGGCACGGCTATGCCAATCGAAAGAGGTACATGTTTCTTCGATTGCGTTGACTTTAAGAAGACATTGGATAGCGAGCTTCTTCCAGTCTCGCGGGTCAATGCCGACAGTAACAAGATTTTCATCGTTGACGCCTTCGTGATCAAACACCGCACGATCTACTGCCGCCCGAGCAGCTGCCAACGCGGCAGTATTTCTTCCATGACGAAATGCCACAACAGCACGACATATATGCCTAAGCGGAGGGCAATGGAGTGCCGGTGCATCTCCGGATCTCCGACCAATAAGAGCATCGATTGTTGTTGTGCCGCGCACGACCACTTTCACTACCTTCGGGGAGCGGTTCGTATAAATCGCTCCTATCACCTTTCGAGTATCCTCCACCATATCGTTATATCGGACTAGGGTTGCTCGCCCTTTCTTTTCATCGTTCGGGACAATCGCACCTTTCACATCCTTCAGATGCATTGCGGCTCGAACAACGGCAGGAGGACAGCGCTGGCTGCTTACCAAAGGAAAGGTCACTGCTCCGGCAATGGTTTCAAAAGATTCGAAGAGATCTGGGCGAGCACCAGTAAACTCGTAGATCGCTTGATCTGGATCACCAACTAGGACACCGGTTGCAGAGGGTTCTTCAAGAAGTAACCGGATGCTCTTGCCGAGGAAATATCCGGTGTCTTGCAACTCATCAACGATAAGAAGCGGAAAGCGTTGAATGATTTCAGAACGAATAACGGGACCAAATGTCGGATCTGCTAAAACATTGGCCGCCCAGAATGCCGCATCTGAATGGGTAAGCAGGCCGTGCTGCGCCCATATCTTCTTCTTGGCATCTCTAACTAGCGACAGATTATTGCCGGTCAATGGCTGAAGTTGATATGCCTTACGAGGTTTGTGAGCAATGACCTCCTGGCCCTGTTCTTCACCGATGTATGCACAGCCAAAAAGATTGATCCCTTGACCGATGGTCGTGGCTTTATTCGAGCTAACGCGATCCCAATGCTCTGCCCCCCATTCACCTATAACAAGTCGAGGATTCGCAAACCAGTTGAAAACATGACGAAGGTGAGGACGAATAACATACCGAAAGAGAAAAGCGTCGATCGTACCGACAAAATGTGGATGATCAAGGTTGTGGCCTACGGCTTTCCGGATTTCATCGCCACCAACTCGTGTAAAAGATAGCGCTGCAATGCCGCTTGTTTCTTTCGGCCAGGCACCAAGTGTTTGCCGAATAATCTCCGCGACCAGCCAGGTCTTCCCGCTACCAGGCCCAGAACGGACGACTCGGATGCGCGCTTTCCCCTTATTCTCAACGACGGCCTGTTGTTCTGGAGTCGGTGTACTCATACCTCTGGGGAGTCGGATGTTGAACCAGGTGATGTTACCCCGTTTACGACATAGAGAATTGCTTTCTTCAGATAGTCGGGGACGTCAAACATCATGGGACATTCTTTGCTGCCATCAGACCCGACAAGCTTTGCCGAAAGCCTGTGGGCGAACTCGGCCTTGCTCCCAGAATGTTCAGCACGACAGATCCCCCGCCACGCCGCCATTGCCTTCGCCTCACAATCTGTATCTGCCTCAGTAACCTTTTCGCAATTGAACGTCTGTGGCTTTCCGGAGAAACAATCCTCCCATACCTGTGCCATCACAATGGCATTATTGTCACCGGCCTTCGCCAGATCATATTCAAGCGTTACCTCGGCAGGAAAGACCCCAACTGTCGGATTCCCACTGAAGATGCTGACAAGATTCTTCGTGCGATCTGAGATCTTGAATCCTGAGCCATCTTTTTCAGGAGTATCTTCTTTCCACGAAGCACCACGGACAACAGGGGGATCCGCATCCGTCACAATCGCAACAGGAATTCCGAGCACAGCGGGACTCAGCAGCTTCTTAAATGTCCCGAATGCCACTCCACAGATCGGAATCACCGATATATGAAGCTTTGCCAAGTCATGACCCATTCGCCTTGCAAGTACTGGGATGATCAATGCGTCGGAGATGCCTTCAACAAGGATCGCTGCTTTCGCGAAATAGAGCGTCGCTCGTGTAATGTCCATCATCCTCTGGAGTTCGGCCTGTTCTTTGTCGCCCATACCTGCTGTTGCGATGCTGTTGCAGCGGGGTCGCTTGCTTATTTGGTCTGTGAATAGCACATGAACACGGGAAGGTGGCACACTCGCCACCAAGGTGGGAGAGTGCGTCGTTACAATTGTCTGAGGAGTCTTGGTTCCAGGTGTCTTGTTGGTCAGATAGTCAGCCAGCAACATCGTCAATTGGGGATGCAGATGGGCTTCAGGCTCCTCCACGAGTAGAAGTGGGCACTCATCCGAGTCAGGCGTTTTAAGATGCTCAAGCACGACCGCCATATAAAGGAGATTGTTATAGCCGAGCCCGTTGGCATCGAGATCGCCAATCGGCGAGCCTTCCATCTGCACCTGTAACGAACGTAGGATCTTCTCGAACTCGACCCCTGCAGCCTTGATCGCAGACGCTGAATAGTCGCTGCCGGCCAGTTCTCTGGTCGTGGTCTGCAGCGAAGACTTGATCTCACCGATCAATGGGTGGTCTTCAAGTGCCTGATTGGCATCTGAGAAAATCTTCCTGATTTCACCTTCCGTCGTTCCACCTTTCCGGTCCGCAATCACACGTAAAAGCGTGGCAAGACGGCTGCGGTACCCAGGCGCTAGAAATGCCTCAGCATCCCGAAGTGCAGGCAGGAAAGTGATTGGCAATGACTCCAAGATTCTGGTCGGCACTTCGGGCATTTCAGGCGCGAGTGGACCGCCTGTGCGCCTAATCGATGCTTGTCGCTTTTCTTTTGGCCACGAAGCCTCAAATCGGATGATAGCTTTTGATTTCGCAAGATCCATGAGATCGAAGTCAACTATTTCGTAGAAGTGAGAACGTTGCGCATCCGTCAATCCAGCGAATGTAAGCGTAATGACGATGGTGCGTTCCACGGTATCCATCGCTGATGCTCTGTAGAAATCATCTCGTTTCAGCCAGAGAGCATCACCCTGCGATGCGCTTGGCCCCACCGCATGGCGAATTGCATGAAGCAAGTTGGTTTTCCCAGTGTTGTTTCGCCCAACAACTACGTTGAGCCCATTCTGCAAGTCAAGCTGGAGGCTTTCAAATGAGCGAAAGTTTGATATCTCAACCGTCGAGAGGAACATAGTAGGACCCTTCGCATTCCGGGCTTGGCGAGAGGGAAAGAAGTTGGGACAAGCTACGACCCGCTGGCGGATAGTGTCAACCCACCGCAGTGCGTAAGCTCCTCTCAATCTGAGACAATCCAAAGGAAAACTTTCTGGCTTTCCGTTGTGATTCTAAAACAAGCTATTTGCAGGTAGAAACACTAGGTCTTCCAGGCGTGTTCATTCTACTGCAACAATCACCAAAACTGACCTCACTCCACCTCAATAGAACCAAGTGGTCAAACAGGCGTAAAGCCTCTCCAGGAGAGGCGATCACCTCTACTGACAAGGGTTTAGGTGGCAGTACTGGAAAGACTTAGAAGGCTGCCGTTCTATTCAGACGTGCTACAAGCGGAGCTAGTGTCGGTAATTTGTCCGTGTGGCTATCCGTGTGGCTAATTGGTCGCCGCAGGCGATGGCCGGCTGGATAGCACCTGCAATGCGCGTCGCTCGCGCCAGTAGCCTATCACTCCCGCTGCGTGATCCTCTCCGGTCCGCCGGTTCCGGCCTCTGCCTCGCGTTTCCTCCGTGACCTGTGCGGTGTCTCTCCTCCTCCTGTGAGAGAGTCACCTTCATTTCACACAAAGAGGAGACATCATGATGACCAACACTTCATCCAAACGACCGGCGACCACGCTGCGATGTGGGAACATCAAAGCGACGATCTGGCAGAACGTCAGCGAGAAGGGACTCGTCTTCGCCACAACCTTCTCTCGACCATTCACGGATCAATCCGGTGCCTGGCATAACGGCACCTCATTCGGCCTCAACGACCTGGAAGCGCTCATGAATATCGTCTTCGAGGCGAAGGAGTGGATGGCAGCTGACATGCTGAAGAGCGTGCGCGATCGGGCGATTATTGCCACCCTGCTCTATCACGGCATGCGACGGGAAGAGTTATGCAGTCTGAAGGTAAAGGATCTGCAGAGCCGTCAGGGCGTGATTCATTTCAAGGTGAAGGGTAAACGTGGGAAGATTCGCTTTGTTCCGGCACATGCGCAGGCTCAGCGGTTGATCGAAAGCTATCTATTGCTGGCTGGCCACGGCGACGACCACGACGGTCCACTGTTCAGGCCGGTGCGCAACAATCGCACGGGTGAGCTAAAGCGGCCGCTCAATACCAATTCGCTCTATCGCAATATCGTCAGAAAATATGGGCAGGCCACGGGCTTGAACATTGAGGTCAACGGGCTATGTGTGCATTCGATGCGGGCGACGGCCGCCACCAATGCCCTCTCCCATGAAGCGGACATCGCCAAGGTGCAGGAATGGCTTGGCCATGCCAACGTGTCCACCACCCGCCTCTATGATCGACGGAAAACACGGCCAGAAGATTCCCCGACGTTTCGCGTGCGGTACTAGAGCGCAAGGTGGGTTAAGTCTAATATCGGCACTTTTTTAATAACTAAACCAACTGCAGCTATATCAAGAGAATTGATTTCGGTCGCCTTTTCCTTACTAATTTGAAACTCACAGCCAATTCTTCTATCGCCTGCCAAAGGTTGTCCTTTGAGTGGAACGAGAGCCAGACATTTTTCATAGAGCTATTTATACCTAGCGGTATATGCATTTGTACTTATTCGAACGAGGCATCGTGAACAATTGTATAGGAGTGTTATTGTCCCCACACAAGCATGTGATACAGCACTCCGTAAGCAAATTTTACTTGGCTCAACACCTTTGGTCATCGAAAGGATACAAAATGAGTACGCGATGGATTGGAGTCTTGCTTCTTTGCATAGCTATGTTGCTCGCACCGCCACTCCTTCACGCGCAGATTGTGGAAAAAGCGGCGGGCGGAGTGGCAACAAGCATCATGCTGGATGAACTATTTTCAAAAGTAAATGATCTGATCACAAAGGCACGTAACGACGGTGATTACCTTCTAGCAAGAGCTGGTTTGGAGGCCTTGAATGCAATTGAAGTGTGGCGGAAGGCGAATAGTCAATTGTTGAATGAGGCTTTTGAGAAGCTTGATGAGGCAAGTCGCAAGAACTTTGCTAGAGCTCAACAGCTAGTTGATCAGGCGAATACTGGGGTGGCAAATCGGCTAGAGACCGCGCAACAAATTACTGAAAATGCCAATCACATTATAGAAAGCATTGTTTTAGGGGATAAACAGACATATGTTCTTCGGTATGTACCTCGTATTGTTCCTCCTAATGCAGCTGACACTTTTATAATACGAATTAGAGGGGTTCGCTTAGACAAGGGAGACCCCCAACTGCATCTTTCCAGTGGACTCGCCAAACGGGATCTTATAGGGCCTCTAGAGGCGCAATTTAGCATCCCACTTTCAGAAATACGATCAGATGCAAAAGGTCTGACTAGGCATTCCTTCAAGATCAGCTATACCACAGGAAAAGACACTTGGTTCGGTCGTTTGTTTGGAAAGCGAGAGGAGGTAACACGAGAAATACCACTCGTCGCATTACCAACCGAACTGGGGAAATATGAAGGACAGATCACTCGCAAGTTTATGGGTAAAAATACAAATACGTATACCAATGATGTGGGAAAGTTTGAAGGAACCAACGTGGATGTCCCAAAAATTGCAAGGCCACCCGCTGGATGGCAATGGGATATGAGCCGGATTGATGAGTTTAAAGTAATTCAAGGTGGAGGAGTACAAGGCAACTGTTCACGTATTGATAGAAACGCATCCACGCAAGACGGAATTACAGTAGTTGCGCGTGTCGATCATCTCCGATCAAGCCTTAAATACCCACGTGGAAGGGCTGGATGGGTTAATTGTTCATTACAAGGCATTGTTTACCAAATGGTGCCACAGGAAGATACGGAGGATGTTAGGGGCGGGGTGATTTATTGGACAAAAGATGAATCCATTCCACTATCTTTAGGTTCTTCACCTAATATTAGAATCACCACTTTCGATAGGCGTACGAGAGAAGTAAGAGGGGTTGAATCGGATAAATTCTTCGATATTCGCCAGACCCCTGATTCGTTGATAGTTAAACCAAAAATTCCCGAGGACCTCGTGAATTAGAGGGGATTTAATAGATCCCGCAGATAGCTTGAATGGTTTAAAGCGGCTTCTCCAATACGATGCTGAGACAAGCTATAGGAATAAGCGTTCTACCTAATGCTTCAATCGCGATTTTGAACTTTCTACTGATTTGTTTTTCCCCATTGGATGCAAGAAGTGAAAACTGGGTGGTTAAACAAGCAGAACCGACTTGGACTTGGTTTGAAGATTATTATTATCTTTCGGCCAACTATTTTGTTGCGTGTGAGCCACAACGCCAATGCGAGGTAGGTACCGGCATATTCTCTTTTGGAAAACCTCGTGGCACCGTAAAAATGGTCACGGGCCAAGAGGAAATCACCGTCATAGGAATTGGATCAATTCACATTCGTAGTGGTGATGGAAAGGGGCCTGTAAGGGCGGGCATTGTCCAACGCAGTGCAGAAGTTTTCACAAAAACCTGGCCCAGCATGTTTGATAAAACCAACTGATACTGCAACAACGACTGGAAAAAGCTATTTTCAAGAGGAAATGTTCGTGGCGCTTCTGGAGAGCGAACGGCCGTCGCCGAACAAGGAGTCACTTTCAATCGACGTAGAATCCCGCCTCATCAATCTGTTTAAAAATGCCAACTGCATAAGAAGCCAGGTCGTGAGTAGATGACAATATGGTGCGGTGGTGCAGACTGGTCATTTCAAGGCGGGAGCCAAAAAAACGCCAAAATGGCATCTCTGGACTGTCATTGAGGACTGAGTCCATTGAACCTTGAGGAAGCGCAAAACCTTCAGGCTCACAATAATCTTCGAACTGGCGCATCAGGGCTGAAAATGCTGATGGTCGGTCACGAACCTTTTTTTGAAAAGCATCATATTTAAACCAGGCGTCAGACCCTTCTTTTCCGGTTGGGGCGTACAAACCTATCCCAACCCTCGCATGATCATGACGAGGATCTTCCTCTGCGGCGAAGCCGATATTCCATTGCCAACGATATACTCGGTTCGCGGGAAAGGTGAAGATGTGACGAGGTGCTGCACGAAAAAATGTCATGCCAAATGGATAGGGAGAATTATTCAGTTCTCGGATCAGCTCTTTGGCAGGGGTGACGAAGTCTGGTGGAATCGATTTGTTATCTGCAAGCTCAAAGAGGTTAGGAGTCCGCCGCTCGATACCAAGTGCGTGGGCACCGTCGACGACGGAAGGCGAGATCGTCCGCAAGATATCAAACCATCTTTGATCAAAGCCCATGGGTCGGAAATGTGAAACAGATTTATGAAACAGTCAAGAGGCAGTGTTTTGGCGGGTGCGGGAAGTGTTGCAGAAGTTACCACTTATGAAACAGGACGCTTTAAGAGGAACGGGGAATAATAATATTGATTTGCAAGTAAGAAAAGTTAAGATTGTGCAATTCCAATCAAAGTAAAGTCAACAATGAGAAGACTTCTAGCCATTATAATTATCATCGCCGTGTATGTAGCCTATGAGGCGTTTTTTAACCACGGCTCATGGAATTACAAACTAACGCTGGTTGTACAAACCCCAGAGGGCAAAGTAGTTGCGAGCGGTGTTAGGAAGATTTACGCAGGCAGAGACCCCATTATTCTACAGTGGTTGCCTTCCCTAACCTACGGGCATGCAGGCGTTATAGGAGAAGCGGTAGTTGTTGATTTAGGTCGTAACGGAGTATTATTCGCATTACTAAGAAGCCGACAGCATAGCGTTGATTACGGGTATAACATTATCTTCAACGAATTCCCGCACGATGGAGGCACAACTTCTGGTGGCATACGCTATTACCGAAGCCTTAAAGCCAAAAAGGAACTAGCCTTTGACAAGCTACCACTGCTCGTTCGCTTCCGTGATATTAATGCCCCAAAGACAGTTGAGGAAGTTGACCCCAACAATTTGGAAGCCACTTTCGGAAAAGGCGTTAAGCTAGTTTCCGCTACTCTGGAAATGACAGATGAAGAGGTTACGACTGGGGTAGACAAGCAGTTGGTGTGGTTAAAAGAATATTACAATAAAAAGTTAGATGGAGCTCGTTTGACCTCTATAGAGGCAGCAAATAGGCTTGCAAATAATTTAAATTCTAGAAGTTTTAAGATAGGAGAATAAGCATGGCAATTAGCGATTCGTTATTCAAAGCCATCCTTGCAATGGATTCTTACAATAGGGGGTATGGTCAAGGAATCGACACACTTGGCGGAACTGGCAGTACCATTGGCAACGCGACCTTCTCAAAAGAAAGTGAGATAGGAGCTGGTAGTGAAGAGGTTACTGCAGGTTTTTACGCGACAGCCTACAAACTTTCATCTGGTGAAACGATCATATCCTACCGTGGCACGGACAAGAATTTTTCATTTCCGTTCTGGCCTGATGTGGGCAGCGACATGTGGAATGGTTACGGAACAGCTATCGGCGACCCTGCCTCTTTACAATCTAAGCTTGCTCTACAATTCTATCACGATGTTGCCGGAGCTGGTGCTACGAATATTTCCCTGACAGGGCATTCTCTTGGTGGTGGGCTGGCAGGGTATGTAGGTTCACTGTATGGCAAATCCGGTACATTATTTGACAACATGGCTTTTGAAAAGGCTTCCTCCCTAGCAGCATTTGCCGCATCCAACCCGACACTATATGCTGCCAATCAATCTATATTGGGATTTGGCTATAGCTCTGCCTTGGCTGATGCCAATGCTCTGAAAGCCGATATTTACGGAACAGCTACACCTTGGGCAATAAATAGAACCGGTTTGCATACTGTTTATCTTAAAGGTGAATTTCTGGAGTCTGTGCTTCATAACCGTAGTTCTCAAGCTACCCTGCAAGTTGGTTATGATTTGGGAAATAATGTTGATTTTCCGCTAGCCCTCGATGCCTTTAAGCTGCACAGCATGGACACGTTGGTAATAAGGATATTTGCCAATAATCTCACCTCGCAGGGTTGGAGAGATTCAGCCAAGTATTTTATGCCTGCACTTTACAACAACACCCTTGCCACTAAAGCAGGGGCAAATTCTATAACCGGCACCACGAAAGCTGATGGTGACTATGCTGGCATCCTCCGCACCACCATTGCCTACAGCGCGATTGATAACGGCACTAACGATATCAAAGCTCGCCCATTTGGTGATACCGGCATTAGAGCTATGTTCAATGATGCCAATGAGTGGGGAAAGGTTTTAAAAGCAAATCCAGCACCTTCCCTTATAAATGACCTAGCCGCTTCCGTATCAAATATTTTAGTGCAGTTCGCGGGCAAGCTGGCGATTGATAAGGTTCTGCAAAGTGCTTCGCCAACAGCCGTTGACGGCGTACTGAAACTTTCTGGTAACGCTCTGGACATCAACTTTGGCACTAAATTATGGGGAACAACCACTGATATTTCTGGACGTACTGAACTGTTCAACAATATATTCGCTGGCAGGGGTTCTGCTGACATCAAAAATGTTGACAGCACAATGCAAGCATTATGGGGTAGCAGTTCTAAAAATATATTTGAGGATGTGATTCTGGCAACTTCCAGCAGTGGCAGCACTGTTTCCTTTACCGACACACCAGCAACCGGCAAAGCTAATTTATTTGTTGGCAGTCTTGGTGCTGATGGCATTACTGGCTCAAGCGGGAAGGATTTGCTACTGGGCTATGGTGGTAATGATGGTTTGTCTGCCGGAGCTGGCAAGGACATATTGTGGGGCGGCAAAGGCAATGACCGCCTCAGCGGAGGTGCTGACGCGGACAGGTTCGTCATCAACAATGGTGACGGATGGGATACGATAGGAGACCGCCAGCACGGCGACCGCATCGTCTTTAACGGTACCACTTTAGAAGGTACGGCAGCTTATAAGGGCAACGGTGAATATTCCCTCCTCGGTTACAAGCTCTGGCAACACGGTTATAACTTAGAAATTACTTCGCCTGATGGCACAACAAGTATGGAGGTCGCAAAGTTTTTTACGTCCTCCAACGGTGTACATTTCGACACCACCAATAACGGTATCACCGTTCCCGGAATCTACCAGCCAAGCGGAGGACAGGTTAAAACTTATACCGGCACGGAACAGGATGATTTCCTAAATATAGTCGGTGGACCGAATATTGTTTATGGGCTGGGTGGCAATGACAAAATCTATGTCTATTCTTACTCAAGCACTATCGATGGTGGGGCAGGTAATGATTATATCAGTGGCAGTGGCAATATAGACACGCTGAGGGGTGGGCTTGGTGATGATGTCATTGGAACCGGTGGCGGGCTGGACATAGTAGATGGTGGCGCGGGCAATGACCGCATCATAAGTGGTGGTGGTGCGCAGAAAATATCTGGTGGCAGTGGCTTTGATATTGTTGATTACTCATCCTCTATAGGTAGTGTGGAGGTTAATTTAGCACTCACCACCCTGCAAGAGGGCGGAACCTACAGCTACGCCTATGGTGATGTTCTCTCCGGCATTGAGGGCGTTAACGGCAGCAATTATGCGGATAGCATTATCGGAAACTCAGGAAATAACACTTTAACCGGCAGGCACGGTGCCGACAAGCTGACTGGTGGAGCGGGTGCGGATGTATTTAAATATAACCGAATTACTAGTTCTGGAAGTGATTCTGGGGCTACCGCTGCTTCCCGCGATCTCATAACAGATTTTGTACCTGGCACAGATAAGATCGACCTCACTGATATTGCCGGAACATTCACCTTCATTGGGAAAAGCGCATTCACGGCAGCCAATCAGGTGAACTACACACAAGTCGCCGGTAATACCATCATCGGTCTTGATACTGACGGCAACGGTGCACCCAACATGCAAATTGAGCTGGTCGGACTCCACGCCCTGACCGCCAGTAATTTTCTGTTGTAGGGTTTGCTTCTTATAATCCAAGCACGTTGAAAAACTCTCCGCCCTATAGAGGGCGGAGACATCTTCCTGAAAACCCACCCACTCCCTCAAATTTTCTACGTACCATCCCTGTGGTGAATTTTGTGTCAAAACTCTGCGGAATGTACGGAAAGAGACGGGAAAGCATAGAATCAATAGAATGCACTAACCCCTCAATATTGCAGCGAATAGTGGGGAAACCGTTGCAATAGCGAGCACTTGTCAAAACCGCTTCTTTCGAGCTTTTAAGGCGAGGGCCCTGGGTTCGAGGCCCAGCCGGCTCACCACTACAATCAAGCCGTTAGCGTGGTGACCTTGCCGCACCAGATGTCTCGATCTTCGCGCTGTGGTCATCGTCTCCAAACCCGACAGAATTCCGGTAGTTCCATCGAATCAGTCGCAACCGACCAACGACCGGATTGTCCTGATAACACGGGGAACCCTGCACTAGACCACGCCGTTGCATGATTGCACTTTCAGAGCTGAACCGATCATGCCCCTATGGCTTGCTGAGTCGATCGACAAACCGAACGGTCGTAAATCGCGCAGAGAGCCAATCAGCCCACTTTGCTGCTTTGCGCATGACACCCCTTCGGTATCGAGCATTGTGCGTCGGGGTGCGTGAATGGTAGTTCGCGACTCGCGTCCAGAGGTCCCCTTTATCATTGATGATATGGTTCCGTAACCGCCAGGCCGCCAATTCATAGGGATAGCAGCCTGATTGCTCGACATCCGCCGTTGTAATGCCATAGGGCTTCAACTCCTTGAGGTAGGCGGTATTGAACTGCAGGGGGCCCACATCATAGGTGCCGTTGGGATTTCTCACCCATTGCCCCGGCTTGCCACCCTCTTTCTCGGCCACTGCAATGACGATGTTGGCTGGCATTTCGTATTTCACCGAGGCCACGATCGAGCAGACGACCCGTTCCTGATCCTGAGGAGGCAGATCCGCAATCATGATGACCGGCCTCAGCGCACCAGCGGACAGGCCGCGAGAAAGGCGGGACCGCCGCCAAACATCTGCACGGCGTGGTATTTGGCGAGCGATGCGGCGCACTCGGCAGGAGCCGATCCGATCGCGCTCAGACAGAGCAGGGCTTCGCAGGCGTCACGAGCCGTCCCTGTGAGCAGCGACAACGCTCCACTGTTCGTGCTCATTCCAGGGGGCAACGACGTAACTCCTGGTGTTGCCGGCGTGCTCGACATACGCGGTGCTGGTGGCGGAACACCCGGACTCTCCGCTTCTGCCGATCGCGTTCCAAGACAGAGCAGTGCGAGAACAACAGCCGAGAAGATGACCGAGTGTCGTGTCATGCGTTTCCTTTCACCCCAGTGGACGGGTCTTTCCGATCACGAAATGCGGCGATCTCTTCCGTCGGATGAAAAGTCCGGTCATCGGTCTTCCCCTTCGACAAGCTCTCCCCACCGAATGTGGGTTCTGGTGACGGCGTGGATGTATTCGCATCGCTTCTGGCGACACTGGGATAGGAGCGACCGGCGAATTGTGGGCCTGGGCTCACGCCATCCATGGCCGCCGCTAAGGGCATACTCCCGGCTGGACTCCCGCGTGGCGGAGGACTGGGGCCACTTCCATCCGGACCACCACCCGGGCCAGTGATCATATTGGTTGGGGGAGGCGCACTCCCACTTCCGTTCGAGACGGCTTGCATCAGGGCTTGAGACCCGGCCGCGCCACCGGCGATTCCCGCCCGCGCCATGTTCGCCGCGAGTCCAACCCCAGCGGCCATGGCCGCCGCAGTACCGATCGCTGAGACTAACGACACGCCCGACCCCAGTGCCCCCACCCCACCACCCATCGCCAGACCACCGAGTAAGGGAGGGATCTTGTTCACGAGCCCGAGCAACACGATCGCGGCTACCATCAACACGGCCATTTCCTTCATACTCACTTGGCTGCTCATGTTCACGTAATACAGATTGATGAAGGAGAAGCCAATGCCCACCACCAAGACCATCCCCGCCAGTTGTGCGCCGAGTGACAGGACCGTGCGGTAATAGTTAATCGCCATATCGGAGGTCCATCGGGACCCGCCGAATCCCAGGAAGAAGATCCCGGCGTAGGCCAAGATCCACCCACTCACCAACAGCACCAACATGTTGATGGCGATGAGGGCCACCACAATGAGGATGATGACGCAGAGCAATAAATTAAAGGCACTCACCACCGGGGACCAGACCGATGATTGGGTCACGACCCGATCCAGCAATTGGAATCCAATATCCATCAGTGTCGACGGATAGACACTCGGTCCCAACCCGCTAGCACTCCCCGCGAGTTGACGCATCGAATTGATGATCTGCATCGCGAAGGTCGGCCCATTCGTCAGCAGCCACCAAAAGAACCCCGTCATCAACGTGAAGGACAGGAACTCTCCGAAAAACTCCCCAAGCTCCGCACGGCGCAGCGCCAACTGCCCCATCGTCCACACTAAGGAGATCGTGGCGAGCGTCCAAAAGAGCCAAGAGGCCCGTGCGGTAATATAGGCTGCCCAGCCTGCCGCGCTCGTCTGAAAATTTTGGAGGGCGGTATCGAGAAGACCTGCGGAGTTGATGGCGGCCTGGGCCTCACCTGGCCACCACCACAGGACGAGCAACAGACCCATCATCGTCTGTTGTGTTACACACGACCACCGGTCCCACTCAGGTGCCTGCCGAGGGGCGTCTCTCGTGGATGCGTGGAAGGTCTTCATCGTCCCATAGCGATGTCATCGACCGCTTGTTGCGCATTGATGCAATTCGGTGTCTTGTCCAATTCACCAGGATTGTTATGGCACTTGGTCGCCATCGCGATTCGTTCCGCTTCATGCGCCTTGTACCATGCGACCGTGTGTACGGGATCGAGGGCTTCTTGCGTGCACCCACCTATCCCGAGCACGCCACTCAAGACCAGGCCGAAGACGAGAGGACGGTACTCCCAGCCGATCGCCCCTGGTTGTTGGAACCACGTGCGTACAATCATGCAGGCCTCTCATCTCTGAATAATCTGATAACCCATCACCCATGCACGACGCTGTCGTTCGGAGTCACCACGCACGCCGGGGACTTGGTTGAAACGTACCGAGACGAGCATTCCGGTCCGCTGCCATTTCCATGGCTTCCCGATCCGCCTGCGCTTGGTGGCGGGTTGCCTCCATGTTCTGTTGCGCCAAGAGCGCGGCCCGAATCTGCAGTAATTGATTCGCTTCCGCGCTCGCCAACATATTGGCGTGCTGAATCCCTTCCAGTTGCCCGTTGGACGTTTGGGCGGCCAGTTGGAGCCGCTTCAACCGTCGCGCATCGCCGTTCAACGTCTCGTACTGGCGTTCTAACCCACGGAACAGGGCCTCAATCGATCGCTTTTGCGATTGCGCTCCGATGACTTCGTTTTCCAAGATCAGGCCCCACTGACTCGGGGAACAGCCCGGCTCTTTAAAGCACTGGGCGTTGCGATACCACGCCATATCATGGAAATTGCCGGTAAAACCGGCCACCGTCCCATAGAGCTGTCGATAGAACGACACGGTATCGATCATGTAGCGCAGATCGTTCATGGTTTCTTGCGCGTTGTCCCAGATGAACAAGCCGGGGTTCATCGTGTTCTGCAGCATGTTGATGTATTGCTGCAGCTGCAGCCGGTATTGCTCGATTTGCTTCAGTTGTTGGGCCATGTTCGAGATCGCCCCCGTCACCGACGGGGCCAGCACCGCACCGTCGAACGTTGGAATCCCACTGCCATAACTCGGCGTCAGTGGAGCCAGTAACACGATCGATACGACGAGTCCTGCAAGACGAGATCTGACAGTCCTCATGGCGTCTCCTTTCCTGCATAATCAAATTCTGTGTACGGGTTCGGCAACACGAGGTCTTTGACGACCACGACGTTGAACCGGTAGCCTGGACGAATAGTGAGTTCGGGCGCGATGCTCAGATTCTTCGCGATGAGCTGCGCCGTGACTTGTCCCAATTGCTGCCCAAGGGCTTGGCTCATCGCCGTCCCGGCATTGTATTGGGGAATGGCGACTTGCCCGGGAATGCCGGCCCCTTGGGCTTGTTGCTGGCTGAACGTGACGCCGGCCGTCACCGCCGACATCAAGAGAGCGGATCCAAACAGCCGAACATAATGGTTATTGACCAGATCGGTGAGGCCGGACGCCCCCGACCCCGTGGCCCCTGGCATGGACCCGAGATCGAGCGTTTTGCCGTCGGGATAGCCGAGCCGTTGCCAGGCCACCAACAAGGCCTTCTGCCCGTAGCCGACCTCGCTCGAATAGGTCCCAATCAGTTTGGTGCCTTGTGGAATGAGCAGCTGGGTCTTGGTGGGCGTGTCGTAGACATGCTGCGACACTTGCGCGATGATCTGTCCGGGCAAGGACGAATCAATTTCGGACAGCATGAGCGCCGGGAGCACATCCCCGGCTTGAATCACGAATGGTGCACGCGGCGGGAGTTGTTGTCCGTCGTGCTTCCATCGATCGCCTCCCGCCGGGTTTGCTGAACTCATGGTCCCACTGGGAGCGCTGAGTTTGGCCGTCGATGACGACTCCGATCCTCCGTCAAATGGGCTAAGCATCCCAGCTTGCCGCAATTGCGTGAGTTGCGCCTGATAGGCCTTCGTGGGGTCGTCACTCCGCGCCGCATTCGCGATCTGTTGTGTGGTTTCGGCCAAACGATTTCGTGCGTTACTTGGCGACACGGACTCCGACGGACGTTCGATCGTCGGCGCGGGCTTCTCGCTCCGCGTGAGCGAAAAGGTCACGGTGGAGGGGGCTTTGAGCGCGTCCTGCAACTGTTGGATCTTGGCCTGTCGCAACGCCTCCGCTTCCTCACCCGTTGGTGTTCGCGCGAGCGGCTGGCCCGCGACCAGCTGGACGTTTCCGGCGCGAGTCGGTATCGGTGGAGCCTCGAGATCGTCAGGCCGTGCGATCAAGATATTCGCATTCACTGGTCCGTGCGTGTCGAGACTTCCCGCCCCGACCATCGGAGTTTCTGGCTCGTTAAGTTCTGGGCGAAGGAGGGGTTTTGAGGCCGCCGGCGGGATGATGCCGGCATGGTGCGACCCGGCGATCCGATCCGCGAGCGCCGTCGTCCCACCACCTTTGCTCTGCTGTTGCGGCCCTCTGGTCGATTTCAACATCTGCGCTTGTTGCTGGGCCCGATCACTCGCCACCATCGCCACCACGAGGGCGACCATCGCGATCAACCCGATCACGAGATAGAGCGGAAGTTTATTGGCACGACGGACTCCGGCTCCAGGTGCGAGGGACCCCGGTGACCGCTCAGGAGACATCTGCGGATTGGCGGAGGGACTCATAGACCGGGACCGTTACTCCTTCCGCACCCAGGCCCCCGCCCGTGCGATTACTTGTTGGTCCATGTGATAGACCCGACTCAACGATTGATTCCCGATGAAGACAGTAATGCGGTACAAGCGATCCTCGAACGGACCATCGACCACATAGCGCAACGGGATGCCCTTTTCTGTATGCACGACTGGCTCGGCTGGTCCTGGCCCGTCGTCTCTGGTGGAATAGTTCGTTCGTGTGGTCACGCGAGACTCCATCACGCCGTACCCTTTCCGCCGTAACGCCTCAATCAGGGCCAGGCCATAGGGGTCTGTGGCGGGATGGGTCAACGCGAGGCGGGTATGAGCAGGAGGGTACAAGGCCTCCATCCGCGTGACCGTATCCTGGGCCAGCCGTTCCGGCATCTGTGGCGGAACAGTTCCACTCACCAGATAGCCATAGGGCAACGGACTGAGACAGCCCGCCAGCAGGAGTCCGACCCAGAGCACAAGAGACAGCCGTCGCATCATTTCCTCCGTTGGATCGTCACCCGATCTTGATTCGATCCGACCCCCGCGACGAGCACCGCTTTCTCAAAGACGGTATCGACGATATACCGCCTATCTTGTAGGCTGTAGTTCACCATCACTTCCTCGGCCTCGGTGAACAGCCCTCCCTCTTTGCGCACGAGCAAAAGGATCGGGGCTTCGGTCTGCGCAATCGACGGCGGCATTTCAATGACGGTCCTGGCGCCATCGTTGTAGACCCGCACGGGTTTCCATGCGGCGTGACCAGCCACGTCATACTCGAATGACAGTTTGGGCAGATAGTCACTCGTCTGCGGAATCGTCTTCTCCTTGATCTCCCGTTGCTGGCGGGCTTTGAGCATCTCGAACTTTACCGCCGAATCTTCGGGATAGCTGAACGCGACTTGCGGCATGTAGCGTGTCTTATGAGACCGCAGCCGCAGATAATAAGCGCGGCGATTGGTCGCGACGACCAAGGAGGTCTCCAACCCCACCTCACGCGGTTTGATGATTACGTGCTGGACTTCCTCCGCGCCGCTCCCGGTCAGCGCCGGTTCGATCGACCAGCGGACATTGTCGCCGACGTTGACCGAGTTGACCTGTTCACCTGGTTGCAAGGCGACATCACAGACATGGAGCGGCGCACAGACGATGCTGATCTGGTTCACGCCGTAGGGAAAGGTGATGAATCCATTGGCCCCAGCCACCGGCGCACTGCCCGATGCCGTGCTGTGCTCACCGTACGACAGTCCCACTTGTTCTTGTGGCGTGAGGGACGGATTGGAGCCGGTCAGCACCTCCTCCACGCTCGGATCACTTCCCGCCACGGCACGGAGTGGTAACCACACTACGAATACCGCACAGAGCACTGAGAGCCTCATTCTGTTCCTCATAGTTGTTTGGACCAGGAGAAATCACGCACATAGACCGAGAGCGGGTTGCGCCGGAGCTCATCCTCGGTCACCGTCGTGGACGGTTCGGCGCGATAGACCGTGACGAGCGCCCGCATCGGGACCGGTGGGATTTTCACCTCCCCTTTGCGGTCCCACACGGACTCCAGCCAGGTGACCTCCCAGGTGTCCGCGGTTTGCGGCAGGACCGTGGAAATGTCCACCGTGACCGTTTCCTTCTCCGCTCTCGTAAAGGGGTTCGCGTCCTCGGTTCCGTTCATCCAGTGATTCATCTTGCCGGTCGCCGGATCCTGTTCGTTCAACATCGCATAGACCTGATAGACCGCTTTGCGCTGCAAGGCCGCATCGACCGTCACCAGCCGCGCATTGGCGATGAATTCGCCAATGGCGGACGCGAGCACGCGGGGATCGGTTTGGCTCGCCTGCTCGACCGGCCCGATGGCCGTCGCATGGCCGTGGGGATCGACCTGATACAAAAAGGGAATGAACTTCGATTGGCTCCCGATAGAGGCGATCCCGCCCACCGAGGCCAGGGCAATGAGCAGGCAGAGGATCGCGATCAGTTCCCACGATCGCCGGGAGGCCACTTGCGCCTTCATCAGATCGTTCCAGGTCCGTCGCGCGGAGAGATAGGGATTCGTGTTCTCCCCGGTTCGTCGTCCCCCCTCCACGGGGATGTGGGATTGCCGGTCGTCCTTCGAAGCCCGCTCCCCTCCCAATAGGTACTTCACGTCCTTCCAGGCTTCGACCAGATTGCTCATGCCAGCACCTCGGTATACGTTCGATAGTCACGCAACGTGAGTCCACGGCTCGCAAGCCATTCATCCGTCCAGGCCTCGCCATACTTCGCTTCCAGCGAACGGATCTCCGCGATGGACTCCTTATCCGACGCGCCGACAAAGGCGAGGGCCAAGGGTCCTAATGCGAGATCATAGAGCCGGTGCCCACATTCGGAACTGTAGTAGTACTGGCGCTTCGGCATCGCCGTGGCCACAATCTCAATTTGCCGGGAGTTCAGTCCCATTCGACGATACAGGGCCGAGGTGTCCTCATCGCGGGCGAAGACGTTGGGCAAGAAGATTTTGGTCGCCGTGGATTCCACGATCACATCCAAAATGCCGGAGTTCGCCGCGTCAGTGAGACTCTGAGTCGCCAGCACCACCAGGCAGTTGGCCTTGCGCAGGACTTTCAACCATTCCCGGATCTTGTCGCGGATCACCGGATGCCCGAGCATCAACCAGGCCTCATCGACGATGATGGCGCTGGGCTGCCCCTGCAGACTCCGTTCGATCCGGCGAAAGAGATACAACAGGGTTGGGAGCGCATATTTGTCCCCGAGCCCCATTAATTCTTCGAGTTCGAACACCGTGAAATCCGCGAGGGCGAGGCCGTCCCGTTCGGCGTCGAGCAGATGGCCCAAGGCCCCGCTCACGGTGTATTGCTTGAGGGCTTCGCGGATCGCTTCGTCCTGTACCATGTTCACAAAATCAGAGAGCGAGGCCGGCGGCCGGTCCGGTCCCTGGGTGGAGTCATGACTCGCATCATTGGCGTGCAACGCCATCACCGTTTCCGCAATGGCGTTCCGCTGGAGCGGCGTCGTCTGCACACCGTTCAGCGCCAACATGGTATCGATCCACTCCAACGCCCAGGCCCGATCCCCTTTGGTCTCCAAAAATTGGAGCGGACAAAAAGCTAAGTCGTGCGTATCCCCCGCGATCGTGAAGTGCAATCCGCTCTGTCCGTTCGTGTGGGCCCGAATCGCCGCCGCCAAGGGATACATCGACTGGCCTTTATCGAAGACATAGACCGACATGCCTGCATAGCGGCGCAGTTGCGCGGCGAGCATCCCGAGATGCGTCGATTTGCCTGAGCCGGTCGGTCCGAGCATCAGGGTATGGCCGACATCGCGGACATGGAGATTCAGCCTGAATGGCGTGGCGCCATGCGTGACACATTGCATCACCGGCGGGGCGTCAGGCGGATAGAGGGGACAGGGCGCGGTGGTACTGCCGGTCCAGATTGTACTGGTCGGGAGGAGATCCGCCAGGTTCATGGTGTTCAACGGCGGACGGCGGACGTTTTCCACGCCATGCCCCGGCAAGCTGCCCAAGAAAGCGTCCATCGTATTGAGCGTTTCGATCCGTGCGGCAAACCCCAATTGATGGATCACCTTTTCGATGCGTCGCGCCGACCGTTCCACTTCGGCGCGATCCTCATCCATGAGCACCACCACACTCGTGTAGTACCCCATCCCGATCACCCCACTGTTCACCTCCCCGATGGCGGCCTCCGCATCGGCGACCATCGCCATCGCATCCTGGTCTACTGGACCGGTCTGAGAGTTCGTGATCTGATCGAGCAATCCCCGGACTTTCTGCTTCCATTTCCGCCGATACGTCGTCAACGCGCGCACGGCTTCGTGTGGATCCATGAAGATGAAGCGGGAGGACCAGCGGTACTCGATGGGCAACTCCCCCAGCGCCGTGAGGATGCCGGGGGTGCTGTCGAGGGGAAAGCCTTCGATTGCCACCACCTGCAGGTACTGCCGGCCGATTTTCGGAATGACGCCGGTCCACAATTCTTGTCCACCGATCACGGCATCGAGATACATCGGATGAGCGGGGAGGCATACCGGCTGGTTGATGCCGGTCACACAGCGTTGCAGCCAGCGGAGGAATTCGTCGTGGATCACGGTCGACCCATCTTCGAGAATGAGCGATTGTCCCCGCAGACGGTGCAGCCGAAAGACCGACGACAAGCGCGATTCAAAGGCTGCGCAGTCCCGCGTGAATTGCTCCACGAGTCCGTTCGTGCGGTCTTGGGCCGTGACGGCCGCCTGGTCATCGTCGAACATCAACTCGACAAACTTCCGTTGCACCACCAACGGCGGAAGATACGTCAGCGTGACCACAAAGTACCCGTCGTACAGGGTGCCCAGTCCTTCAAAGAGCCGCCGCCGCTCTTCGTCCAACGCGGCCGTCAGGGCATCGGGAAAATGAGAGAGTCCTGGCTCAGAGTAGCCCGCCGCCCGCCGCCGTACGGCATCGACATGCACCATCCAGCCGTTGCCCAAGGGACTCAGGGCGTGATTGATCCGAAACGACAGGGCTTCGCGCTGGGGTTCCGTACTGCTGGCCTGATCGTCGCCGCGATAGATCCAGGCCGCCATGAGCGAGCCGTTTTTTCCGACGATGACGCCATCCTCCACCATCGCCGCATAGATCAAGAGATCCGACAGGCCCGGGTCTGGTGACCGATGCTTGGTGAGTGTCACCTTCGCATCGGCTGCTCGGATCCGTTGGATCAACAACAAGAGGAAGACGAGACACAACCCGGCCATCACGACGGTCAGCGTCACCATCATGAATACTGGGTCCCTTGCCTCGCGCTGTTGACCCGCCAGGGGGTGCTGCGGGCGGGATAGTAGGGGTGGTAGCGCAACTGCCGGAGATAGACCTGCCGGAGCTTGGGATCGGCTTTGGCCATGAGTCGCAGGAGAGCGAGCATGACAAACCACAGACTCACACCGACGATCCCGGCCCTTAGCTCTTGCGCGGTGAAGACCAGCGCAAACGCGACGGCACCACAGAACAGCACCAGTTCACGATCCCCGCCCAAGAACAGATTGTCCCGATGCATGACGCGACGAATCGGGATCTTGCGGAGCGCCATCGCTAGCTCAGCCTCACGAGTTCAGACTGAGGCCATGACACGATCACATCTATCCCCTCCCCGCTCCACGCGATCTCGGCTCCAGCGGCAAAGAGCGTGGTCAGCACGTTTTGGGCTCCCACCAGAATGGCGATCAACAACACGAGGAAGACCATCATGCGGAGAAATCCGGTCAACTCACCGCCGAAGATCAATGCCCCTGCTGCTCCCACAATCCCGATCAACGAGAGGGTAAAGGCGACGGGGCCGGTGATCGACGCGCGCAACCGGGTCAAGGCGGATTCATAAGGAAGCCCTCCCCCGGCTGTCCCCGCCGCGTAGGCGTCATGCGGAAGCATGAATGCCCACAAC
>CXWL01008430.1_pt1 | contig 24104 bp, 22 predicted proteins | sample 590931 | NCBI WGS metagenome assembly CXWL01 (sample SAMEA3498368, study PRJEB10139) | groundwater metagenome | biome: water well; material: biofilm material | place: Germany | collected 2015-04-27
CATTACACAAAACCGGCCGGTTGACGGAACCAAAATCCTGTTAATTTGCACGAATCCGTCTATCTCTGGCCCATGCACTCTCTCACCGGCCAGGTCATCATCATCACCGGCGCTGCCTCCGGCATTGGTGAAGCCACGGCGCGCCGGCTGGTGCGCGGCGGCGCGCGAGTCGGGCTTTCGGCGCGGCGCGCAAAGCGGCTCGAGGCCCTCGCGCGCGAGCTGGACCCCTCGGGAACCAACGTGCTGGCCGTGGCGGGAGACATCACGAACGCGGCGGACCGGGAGAAACTCGTCGCCGCCACGCGGGGGAAATTCGGCCGGATCGACGGGCTCGTGAACAACGCCGGCTACGGCACACGCGGCCCGGTGGAGCTGGTGCCGGTCGAAGCGGTCCGGAAAAATTTCGAGACCAATCTTTTTTCCCTTATCGCCCTGACCCAGCTGGTGCTGCCCGAAATGCGCGCGCGCGGCGACGGCTGCATCGTCAACATCGGTTCGGTCGCTGGCAAGATCGCGCGGCCGTTGTCGAGCATCTACGACTCCACCAAACACGCGCTCGAGGCCATCACCGACGGCCTGCGCGGCGAATTGAAACCGTTCGGCGTGCGCGTGACGCTCATCCGGCCGGGGTTCATCCTCACGGAATTCGTGGACGCGGCTGACGCCGCCTCGACCGGGATCATTGAAAACGCCGGACCCTACGCCCCGTATCTCGGCGGCTTCCGGGTCGGCTACAACAAGCTCCGCCGCATCGCCGGCACGCCCGACGACATCGCCCGGCTGGTCGAGCGCGCGCTCACGGCGGACAATCCGGCGCCGCGCTACAGCGCTCCGCTCCACGCGAAAGTCTTCCTGTTCCTGAAATGGCTCCTGCCCGACCGGGCGCTGGAATTCATCGTGCGCCTGCGGAAGTGATTTCACTCGTCGCCCAGGATGCGCCCCAGCTCGGACTCGAAGATTTCATAGATCAGCCGTCTTTCCTCGGCAAAGACACACTCTATGGTCCGCCCTGGGGTGTAGCGGAAGATGATCCGATAGCGTGCCACCTTGAGGCGGTAATAACCGGAGAGTTTGTCGCCCAGCGCCTTTATGTCGCCCTTTTCCGTGGCGAGGCCCAGCACGGCGCGCTTGAAAGCCCGCCGGTGTTCCAGACCCAGGGTCGTGGCGAAAACCCAGACCTGCGGGCGGACTTTGACCTTGAAGCTCACTCCGGGAGGTCGGCCGCGTCGCGGAGCCTGCCCTTGCCCGCCTCGGCGTCACGGATGGCTTGCATGGCGGCGGGATTGGCCAGCAGCTCCATGGTCTCGGCAATGGCGGCCAGGCGCTCGGCACCGATCAGGTAGGCCACCGGCTGGTCATGCCGGGTGATGGTGGCCAGGTCGCCGCGCTCGGCCGTGCGGACCACCGCCGCCAGACTGCGCTGTGCCTCTTTGATGCTGTATGCCTTTTTCATGAATAAAGGCATACGGCATGTTTCTTGGACGTCAAGCCTTGGAACCCAGCAGAAAGGCGTGGAGTTGTTCGGTGAACTTTTTGCCGAAGCCGGGCGCCTCGGCGATTTGCCCGGCNNATTTTCCGCGACTGGAGGTCGGCATTGTAGGTGTGGGCGAAGCGGTGGGCCTCGTCGCGCAGGCACTGGAGCAGGTTCAGACCCCGGTTGCCGCGCGGCAGGTTGAGCGGCGCGCGGGCGTCGGGGAAAATGATCGTCTCCTGCTTCTTCGCGAGGCCGATGATGGCCGGCGGCGGGCAGTCGAGGCCGACAAAGGCCTTGAGCGCCGCCGCCACCTGGCCGCGCCCGCCGTCGATGACGACGAGATCGGGAAATTGTTTCCGCTCCGCTATCAGCCGGCGATAGCGGCGCAATACGACCTCCTCCATCGCCTTGAAGTCATCGTTGCCGATGAAGCTCTTGATCGAGAAACGGCGGTATTGGTCCTTGTCCGGCCGGCCGTCGGTGAAGCGCACCATCGAGGCGACCACGAAGGTGCCGCTGATGTGCGAGATGTCGAAGCACTCCAGGTGCGCCGGCGGCGACTCAAGGCCGAGGGCGGCCTGCAGCTCCTTGAGCGCGGCCTGATCGGGCCGCCGGCCGGTCAGGTCGCGGGTGAACTTGCGCGTGCGGGCGAGGGTGTGCTCGAGCGCGAGCACGACATCGCGCAGCTCGGCGGCCTTTTCGAATTCCTGCTTGGCGGCGCGGGCCGACATCTCCGCGCGCAGCGTGGCCAGCCACTCGCGGCTCTTGCCGTCGAGGAATTCGGCCGCCGCCGCGACCCGCCGGCGGTATTCTTCCACCGTCACCACGTTGGGCCAGCCGGAGATATCGGCCCGCGCGTCATCATAGAGCTGCCAGGTGGTGGAGGAGATTTTCGTGGGCGTGGTGTCGGCGAGAAGGATGCCGAATTTTTTGCGCATCGAGGCGAGGGTCTTGCGCAACAGGCCGGAGTGGGCGAAGGGCCCGAAGTAGCGCGAGCGGGTGTCCTTCCGGAAACGGGTGAGCACGAAGCGCGGCAGGGCAGCGTCGAGGTCAAGCCGCACCAGCAGGAAGCGCTTGTCGTCGGTGAAGTCCGTGTTGTATTTCGGCCGCCACTGCTTGATCAGCTTGCCCTCGAGCAGCAGGGCCTCGGGCTCGGACTTGACCTCGATCAGGTCGAAATCGGTGATCATCTCGATGAGCGTGCGGATCTTGGGCTGGTGCCGCAGCGCGCGGGCGCGGCCGGGTTGGAAGTAGGATGAGACGCGCTTCCTCAGGCTCTTGGCCTTGCCGACGTAGATGATGCGGCCCAGCCGATCCTTCATCAGGTAAACGCCGGGGCTGTCCGGCAGGGCACGGATTTTTTCCTTGAGCGAATCACTGCGGCTGGCGGCTGGCATTTTTACGGAAAACGGGGTAGGTTGCGCGTCCACACACTGTATGGCCACTACGGAATCGTCAAAACCGCGCGCCCCCGGCGCCGCGCCCCGCTATGAATTGCTCACGCTGGGCGACGAGCTGCTGCTCGGATTGACCCCCAACGGCCACCTGACCTGGATCGGCGCCGAACTGGGCCGCCGCGGCGTGCTGCTGGCGCGCAATGTCACCATCACCGACGAGGCCGACGCCATCGCCGAACAGTTCCGCGAGAGCTGGGCCAAGGCCGATATCATCATCACGACCGGCGGACTCGGGCCGACTTGCGACGACCGCACGCGCGAGGTGCTCGCGCAGACCCTCGGGCAGCAGCTGGTGTTTGATCCGGTCATCGAGCGCACGATCACGGAGCGTTTCGCGAAATTTGGCCGGGTGCCGACAACCAACAATCTCAAGCAGGCCTACAAGTTCGAATGCGGCGAGGTGCTGCCCAACGCCAACGGCACGGCGCCGGGTCTGTGGGTGGAGCAGGACGGCAAGGTGCTCATCATGCTGCCCGGTCCGCCCAACGAGCTGCGCCCGCTGTTCACCGAGCAGGTGATTCCGCGCCTCGCCGCGCGGGGATTGCTGGCCGAGGGTGAAGCCTACATCCAGATTCGCACCGCCGGGGTCGGGGAGTCCGCGCTGGAGACGAAGTTCCAGCCCCTGTTCGACAAGCATCCCGGCCTCAGCATCGGGTTCTGCGCGCACCTCGGGCTGGTGGACTGCCGGATCAGTTCGCCCGACGGCAAATACCCGTTGGCCGCGCTGCGCGCCCTGGCCGGGGAATGCGCCGCGCGGCTCGGGGATGATTTTGTGTGCCTCGGCCACGCCAGCCTGGCGGAGGTGGTCGCCGAACAGTTGCGCACCCAGGGCCGCACAATGGCCGTGGCCGAATCGTGCACCGGCGGGTTGCTGGCCAACTCTTTCACCGATGTCTGCGGGGCCTCGAAGTTTTTCCAAGGCGGAATCGTCTCCTACAGCAACGACGCGAAGATGCTGCTGCTGGACTGCCCCGAGTGCCTGCTCTCGCAGCACGGCGCGGTCAGCGCGGAATGTGCCGTGGCCATGGCGACGGGCGTGGCCGAGCAGCTCGGGGCCGACTACGGCGTGGCCATCACGGGTTTCGCCGGGCCGACCGGCGGCGCGGGCGAGAACCCGGTCGGCACCATCTACGTCGGCCTGCACNNCGCGCCGTGACCGCCGCCATCGACTGGCTGCGCCGCGAGGCGGTCAAGGAATCACTCCGGGTCGCCGCCCCGCTGGCGAACTGAAGTGAGCTGGGCGAAGGTGGAGCCCGGAGATCGGGTTCCACCTTCGGAAAAATCTGCGTGCGCTTTCGCGCGTTTCGTGGGCAAATCCCCTCCCATGCCCGCCGCCACCAAAGCCTTCGCCTTCTTTTGCGGGCCGGACGACTTCATCGTCAACCGGCTGGGCAAGGAGCGGTTTGAGACGCTGGCGGCCGAGGCGAACGCTGACGATTATTCCCGCGAGATCATCAATGGCTTCGCCAACAATGTCGACGAGGTCGGGACGGCCGTGAACCGTTTCCGCGACGCCGTGCAGACCGTGCCGATGTTCGGCGGCAAGCGCGTCGTGTGGTTCAAGGACATCAATTTCCTGGCCGATACCGTGACCGGTCGCGCCGAGGGCACGCTGCAGCAGGTCGGGGCGCTGCAGGAATTGCTGGAGAAGGCAAAGGCGGACGAGACGGCCATCGTGCTCACCGCGGCGCCGGTGGACCGCCGCCGTTCATTTCCCAAATGGTGCGAGGCGAACGCCGATTTCACGCTCGCGGGCGGCGACGGCGAATCGGCCGGCGAGGCCCTGGCGGGCGTGGCGCTCGCCGAGGCGCGCGCCAGCGGGGTGGCGTTCGGGCCCGGCACGGTCGAGCTCTTGTTGCAAAAGGTCGGGGCGAACACCCGGTTGCTGACCGAGGAGGTGCGCAAGCTCGCGACTTTTGTCGGTGAAGGCGGGGTTATCGGTGACGCGGAGATCGACGAACTCACGCCGAATTTTGCCGAGGGGGATTTTTTCGCGTCGGCCGAACGGTTTTTCGCCGGCGACCTGCCGGGAACACTGGCGGCCCTGGCGCAGCACTTTTTCAACGGCAACGATGCGCGTCCGGTCCTCAGCGCACTGCAGAACCGCAACCGCATCCTCATCCAGGTGCGCGTGCTGCTCGACACCGGCGAGCTGCGCCCCCCCGGTCCCTACGGCTTCGACAAGGCGGCCTGGGCCCGCACGCAAGCCGCCTACGCGAAACACTTTGGCGGCGACGCGGAGAAGAGCGCCTACCACCTGTTCACGCAGAACCAGTGGTATGTCGGCAAGCTGGTTGGCACCGGCAAACTGCCGTCGTTGCGCCGGTTGATCGACAACCAGCAGGAGTTCATCAGGACGTTTGAGGAGATCATCCGCCGTCCGAACGAGCAGGAGACGGTGCTCCGCGACATGGCGGTGCGTTGCCTGGCACCGGGGGCGATGTAATTTGGAGGGTCGGCCTCCCGGCCGACCGCGGCCGGTCAGGAGACCGGCCCTCCACAAACCCATCTCACTTCATCCCCCCGAAGATCAGGAAGGGGATCTCCCGCCAGAAGCACTCGGGGTCGGCGAAGCCGGCCGCACCCAGCAATTGCAGCTCGGTCGCGAGCGGTGGATAATAATCCTCGCGGGCCCAGCTGGCGAAGTGCGCGCGGGCCTGCGCCTCGGTGATGCCGTGGGGCGCCATGGCGTTGACCCACTCCTGGTAGGAAAACTCGCGGAGCGCGCCGCCGGCGGCGATCGCGGTGTCCGCGTTGAGAAAAACGCCGCCGGGCCGCAAGGCGGCGTGGATGTTGCGGTAGATGGCGCCTTTGGCGGGCATTTCCTTCACGTGGTGCAGGGCGATGCAGGCGACGACCGCATCACACGCCGTCAGAGGCTCGGCAAAAGAGCGTTCCATGTAACGGATGCGATCGCCGAAGCGGGCGCAACGTTCGCGCGCCACCGCCAGCATGGCCGGATCGGTGTCCCAGATTTCCACCTCGGCCAGGGCCAGGTTCCCGGCCACCGCCTCGGCCAGCGCACCCGTGCCGCCGCCCAAGTCGAGCACCACGCTGCGTCGGTCGGCGGGCAGCAGTTTCCGGAGCAGCGCCATGTGCGCGGTGCGCATGGCGCTGTAGCCCGGCACGAGCTGGCGGATCAGGCGGTCGTAGTCGGCGACGTTGAGCTTGAGGTGTCCCTCGACGGAATGGGCCATGCGGGGAGTTGAGAGCTGAAGGGGAAAAGTTGAAAGACTGAAACCGGGCCGAGGGGGCGCTAGGCCGGTGTTTTCCATTGGCAACACCCCGGGGGTGGGCTAACCGTTGCGCGCCGTGAAACCGCAAAATCCGCCCGCCGAAACCGTCCCCAATGTGCTCGCCGAGCGTTATGCGTCGCCGGCGATGAAGGCGATCTGGTCGGCCCATGGCCGCATACTGCTCGAACGCGATTTCTGGATCGCGGTGATGAAGGCCCAGAAGGATCTCGGGGTCGCCATCCCCGCCGAGGCCATCCGGGACTACGAGCGCGTCCGCGCCGAAGTGGACGTGGAGCGCATCAGGGAGCGCGAGCGCGTGACCCTCCATGACGTGAAGGCGAGGCTGGAGGAATTTTCCGACCTGGCCCAGCGCCAGTTCATCCACCTCGGCCTCACCAGCCGCGACCTGACGGAAAACGTCGAGCAGCTCCAGGTGGCCCGCGCGCTGCAACTGGTGCAGTTCAAGGTTGCCGCCACGTTGCTGGCGCTGGCGAAGCGCGCCGCGCAGCACCGCGATGTGATGATCACCGGCCGCACCCACAACGTGCCGGCGCAACCCACGACTTTCGGCAAGCGCCTCGCGATGTTTGCGCAGGAGCTGCTCATGGCCCAGGCGCGGCTCGACGACCTCGTGACCCGTTACCCCGTGCGTGGACTCAAGGGCGCCGTCGGCACGCAGCTCGACCAGCTCACCCTGCTCGGCGGCGACACGGCCAAGGTGGATCAGCTGGAGGCGCGCACCCTCAAGCACCTCGGCTTCAAGCAATCGCTCACGGCGGTCGGCCAGATCTATCCGCGTTCACTCGATTTCGATGTCATCAGCGCGCTGCACCAGGCCGGCGCGGCCGCGGCAAGTTGCGCCTTGACGTTGCGGCTGATGGCCGGCGCGGGGTTGTTGACCGAAGGTTTTCAGGAGGGGCAGGTGGGCTCCTCCGCCATGCCGCACAAGGTCAACGCCCGGAACTGCGAACGGGTCTGCGGGTTCTCGACGATCTTGTCCGGTTACGTGACCATGACGGCCAACCTCGCCGGCCACCAGTGGAACGAGGGAGATGTGTCCTGCTCGGTCGTGCGCCGCGTCGCGCTGCCCGACGCCTGCTTCGCACTCGACGGCCTGCTCGAGACGTTCCTCACGGTGCTGCGGCAGATGGAGATNNGCCATCAAGGAGCACGCCTTGGCCGCCGCCAAGGCGTTGCGCGCCGGGGGTGATGCCGACCTGCTCGGCCGGCTGGCGGGCGACAAGCGCGTGGGCCTCGGCAAAAAGAAACTGCAGCAAGTCCTGATGGAGAGCGAACGCTTTGTGGGCGCCGCCCCGCATCAGGTAGACTCCTTGGTCGCGGCGGTCGCGCCGCTCGCCAAAAAACACAAGGGCGCGGCGGACTACCGCCCCGGCAAGCTGCTGTAAACGGGGACATTCCGGCGAAAATATTTTTCGCCCGGCCAGGAAAATTTATCCGCCGGCCACCCGGCCGGCGTGTTCCCGCGGTCCGGCGCGCCATTAATTTTCACGGCGCGGGGAGAATTGGTTTGCCAGTCCTTCCGACGCGCCCTTTTTTGGACCCTCTTTTCGTTTCTTTCCCAACTTAAAACCATACACACACCATGGCAGAAGAATTAACCGGTAACTGTCTGATCGGCCAGTCGGGCGGCCCCACGGCCGTCATCAATGCCAGCGTCGCAGGCGTTGTCGCCGAGGCCCTGAACCATGCCTCCATCGAGGAGGTCTACGGCGCGCTGAACGGCGTGCTCGGCCTCCTGGGCGAAGACCTGGTCGATCTGGCGGCCGAGTCGCAACAGGCCATCCGCGGCCTCCGCTACACGCCCGGCGCCGCGCTCGGCACCTGCCGCTCCAAGCTGAAGCAGCCCGCCGAGTTCGAGCGCGTGCTCGAGGTGTTCAAGGCGCACAACATCCGTTACTATTTCCACATCGGCGACGGCGACTCCCAGGAGACCGCCGCCAAGATCGCCGAGTTGGCCAAGACGCAAAGCTACGAACTCCGCGTCATCGGGATCCCGAAGACCATCGAGAACGACCTCCCCGCGACCGACCACTGCCCCGGCTACGGCAGCGCGATCAAATACATCGGCGCCACCGTCAAGGAGCTCGCGCTCGATGCCGAGGCCATGGGCCAGGGCGACCTCGTCACCCTCGTCGAGGTCATGGGCCGCAATTCCGGCTGGCTCGCCGCGGGCGCCTCGCTGGCCAAGCGCCGCGATCACCCGAACGATCCCCCGCACCTCGTCTATCTGCCCGAAGTCCCCTTCACCAACGAGAAGTTCCTCGATGACGTGCGCCGCGTCCTCAAGCGCGAGAAGCACGCCGTCGTCGTGGTCGGCGAGGGCCTCGTGGACAAGGACGGCAACTACGTGTCCGTCGAGACCAGCTCGACCGACGCGGCCGGCCACACGCAGCTCGGCGGCGTCGGCGAATTCCTGAAGGATCTGGTCGAGTCGCAGATCGGCGCCAAGTGCCGCGTCGCCCGCCTCGGCATCACCCAGCGCGCCGCCGCCCACCTCAGCTCCAAGACCGACGCCGACGAGGCGTTCCTCGTGGGCCAGGCCGCGGTCAAGGCCGCCATCAACGGCGAGTCCGACAAGCTCGTCACTCTCGTGCGCGGCGATGGCGACAACTACACGTGCGAGACCGGCCTCTCCGCCCTGAGCGACGTCATCGGCAACCCGAAGCGCCTGCCCAAGGAGTGGATCAACGAGGACGGCGTCAGCCTGAACTTCCAGTTCTTCCGCTACGCCACCCCGCTCATCCAGGGCGAGGTCGCCGTTCCCTACGACAACGGCCTGCCGGCCTACGCAAAGCTCGCCAAGGAGTCGGTCAACAAGACGTTGCCCGGCTACGAAGGCTGACCGTTTCGACAATCCCAAGGCTCCGGGCCGGTCCGCAAGGGCCGGCTCTTTTTTAGCCGGGCCGCGCGCTCACTTTCACTTCGTCGCCATCACGAAGGCGCCATCCCAGTCAGCCGCGGGAGGCTGGCGGGAATATTCGGCGACGATATCGAGATAGACGAGTGACGGGTTGCCCGCGACACCCGGGGTGCGTCCGGGGATGTTTGGTTCGAGAACGGCGCTGCGTTCCAATAATCCCCGGGCCCCGGCCCAGTCGCGGGCCTGGAAATGGGCCAGGGCCCGGGCAAACAGGTCCAGACACTCCCGGGTGCCGTCGGCCAGATTTTCCTTCAATCCCACGATTTCATGAATGGCCACCGGCTGGGTCCGTCCCTTGACAACGATCCGGCCGAGCGGACGGAAGACCATACGATCACCGCCGTGGTGCTCGCACGCCACGCGCGTGGCCTCGCTGCACATCGTGTAGACACCCCAGTGCTTCGCGCCCGATTCCAGCCGCGCCGCGAGATTTACGTCGTCGCCCATCATCGTGTAGTTGAACCGCATGCGGCTGCCCATGTTGCCGACGACACAACGGCCGGTGTTGAGGCCGATGCGCGACCACATCGCCGCCACCGCGGGCGGCCACTTCCCGCCCTCCGTCCGCCATTTGGCGCGCAACTCGCCGAGCTTGAGTTGCACCCGCAGCGCCGCGAGGCAGGCCCGGCTGGCGTGGTCGGGGAAGGGGACCGGCGCGCCGAACATCACGACGATCGCATCGCCGGCGTATTGGTTCAGGGTGCCGCCTTCCTCCTGGACGATCTCGGTGCACGCGGTCAGGTATTCGTTCATCAGTTCAACCAGGCGGGCGGGCGGCAGCTGCTCCGAAAAACTGGAGAAGCCCTGGATGTCGCTGAAATACGCGGTGATCTCCGCCTCCACGCCGCCCAGTTGCGGCGGCTGGCCGGACTTGATCAGGCGCTCGACCACCTGGGGTGAGACATAGGTGCCGAACATGTTTTTGATTTCCTTCGCGGCCCGCTGCTCCTGGCTGATGCGCCGGCCGATGACCGTGAATTGCAGGCCGGCATAACCCAGCAACGGCCCGACCACCGGCAGCCACCAGCTGCCGCTGACCCACAGCCCGATGGCCAGCGCCGCGTAAGCGACGACACCCAGCACCGTGCTGCCGCACAGGATGATCGCCGAGCGATGGGCGAGCCACGCGCTGCCACCGTAGCCGAGCAGCAGCGCCAGACCCCAGACCAGCCACTCCGGCGCGCGCCGGGCGTAATCGTCCGCGAGCAGGTTGTTCAGGAGGTTGGCGTGAACCAAAACCAGCGGGCTGAAGGCCCCCAGCGGCGTGGGGCCCGCATCGGCCTTGCCGGTCACGGTCTGCCCGACGAACACGATTTTTCCCGCCAGATCGGGCGGCGGGACGGCCTCGGGCTTTTTCTCCACCCGGTAGTCATTGATCTTCAGGAGCAGCTCCAAATAAATGTGCGTCGGGAAAACCGGATGCCCCGCCGGTTGATCGTAACGGTAGTTCAGCAGAATCCAGCCGCGGTAATCGATGGGGATCCGCCAGGTCCGGCCCGGCGCCGGGAGATAGACCGCTTCGCCCAGCTTTACCCGCACCTCCGCCGCCGGCACCGACAGGTATACCATCAAGGTCTGCAGGGCGAGCGAGGGATAATATTCATCCCCGACCCGGACGATCAGCGGGATTTCCCGGATGATGCCATCCCGGCCCCGGATCACGTCGACCACGCCCCACCAGCCCGCGGCCCGCAATTCGGGAAACGGCAGCAGGGCATGATCGTTGCCGTAAATGTTCCGCCGGTCGCCCTCGATGTTGGTCAGGGATTGCTTGGAGCCACCTGCCCCGGGCCGGAGTTCCACAGGGACTGGACTGGTCGACACGCCAACCACAACCTTGGTGCCGGCCTGGATGGCCCGGCGTGTGTCGTCGGCCATCGCGGCATCGCCCCCGTCTTCACGGCTGGCGTCGAGGATCACATCCCAGCTGACGACCGCGGCTTTTTCCAGCGCGAGAAACTTGATCAGCCGGCCGTGCCAGGCCCGGTTCACCGGCCACGGCGCCATGTTCGCCTCCGTGCCGTCCTCAAACAGCGCGATGACGATCCGCGGATCGGGCGGTGGTTGGAAAAAGGTGCGAATCCGGGTGCGCCAGTCGAGCGTGCGGACCTCAAGCAACCGCAGCGGCTCTGTGCGCGCCAGCCACAGCGCCAGTCCGAAGCACAGCAGGGGTGCCCACCAGATTTGTCGGATTGGGTTGCCCCTGGTAGGTGCCATGGACACGCATCCTGCCGGGCGAGCGTCGGACGACCAAGTCTATTTCCGCGTAACCCGACGCCTCCCGTGTGCGTCGGAAGAGAACAGGCTAGACCTGCGCCCCGCGATGGTTAGTCATGAATTCATGTCCGCCCGCCGCAACAGACTGCTGTTAGCCCTGCTCGTCGGAACCGGCGGCTGGCTCGGCGGACTCCGGGCGGCGGCCGCGGAAGTTCCGGCCACGGTTATCGCCGTGCAGGTCCGGGGCACCGTCGTGGTGCAGCACGACAAGGCGACTGAAACGGAAGCGGTGACGGAAGGCGCCCAGCTGGGGGCGGCCGACACCATCACCACCGCGGTCAAGTCCAGCGTCATGCTGGTGCTGCCCAGCGGTTCCGTGGTGGCGCTGAAGGAGAGCAGCCGGCTCAAGATCGCCACGGCCCTGCATTCGCCGCTGGTGGGGGAATCCTTGGCGGCGAACGAGGCCGAGCCGCGCGAGACGGCCGCTTCCTCCCAGACCGGTTTCGAACTGGCTTTTGGCGAGATGCTGACCCGCGTGCGCAAACTCAACCCGACCTCGACCTTCACGGTCCAGACCCCGGTCAGCGTGGCCGCGGTGCGGGGCACCGTCTTTGAGGTGGCCTTTCACCCGGACACCAAGGGTGAGGCGCGCTACCGCCTGAGCACGTCCAGCGGCTTGGTGCATGTCACGCCGCACGCCGGCAAAATGGTCGCCGTGCCGGCCAATGAGCAGTTGGATTTTGCCGCGGAGATCAGGAAAAACGCGGTCAAGATCAAGCACCTGAAATCCACCAAGCTCGACCGGAAGAAAGCCGAGCAGATCCAGGCGGAGGCCCAGGCCAACGAGCACAGCGCCGGTGAATTCATGCAGCGGGTGCAAGCAGCGGGTGCCGCCGCGAAAGTCAAGGCGGCGGTCCAGGCGACCGGTAACACCCCGGGCTCCGTCACCGACAGGACGATGGCCGGCACCGGCACGACCGCCGGCGGAACCGACCGGTCCTCCGGTCCCACGACCCCGACAGCCAAGCCCGCGGCCCCGCCAAGCAATGCCGCTCCCACGACGACTCCGAACCGGGCGCCGCCACCCGCGCCACCGACGGTCAAACCCACCAAGCCGCCAGTCAGGCCCACGGTCCCCCCGAAACCGCTCAAACGGCCACCGCGCCGGACCTAGAACCGGCGGCTCAGGCTGAACCCCCCGCCGTGATCAGGGGTGTTGTCCGAACGCCCTACCACACCATAGAGCTGGGCCTGCCAGTCCGGGCCGAAAGTGCGGCTGATCGAGATCGAGTAACTGACCGACGTGGTGCCGCCCACGGAATTCTTATCCGCCCAGTCGACCAAGGCGCCGAGCGTGATCCGGTCCGAGCAGGCCCATTGGATGCCGGCCGTGCCAAAGAAATGATTGCGCAAACTGGAGCCGGGCGGGTTGCCCAGCCAACGGTAGCTCAGGGTGAGAAAGGGCGTGAACGAACCGGCGGTGTAATAAACATCCACGTGGGCCGCAAAATCATCCTTGCCCGTGCCAAGGGATTTCTCGGCGGACGCCGTGCCTAACTTCACCTCGGCCCCGGCGGCCCACGCCCACGGCTGGTCGGCGGGAACGGCAAACTGGTGGGTGCCTCCAAGGGTGAGGTCGCCCAGGCCCTGTTTGGCGGATTTCAACAGCAGCACCCGGCCGGCGAGCCGGCCGATGCCCGGCACGACCTCGCCCGGACCATCGATGCGCAGGTAGGGCAGGCTGAGTTCCCAGGTCGTGCGGTTGACGACGTAGGACACGGAAAAAGGGATGGTGGTGATCTCCGTGGAGACCGGCAGGCCGTAGTCGCCGCTCGAATAATCAAAGCCGGAACCCAAGGTCACTTCCGCGCGCAGCAACCCGGTGAACAGCAGGCCGCCCAGGAACAACCGGGCAGGCAGGGAGGAGATTTTCACGGCGCCATTCGGGCAAAATCATCCCCCCACTGCAAGCCCGCTCGGGCCGGCGGCTGGCGGGAACAGTCCACGAAGATATCAAGACAGGCGGGCGGCCCGGGTTTTTTCGCACGAGTCCGGCCGACTCTTTTTGGGTGGGGGCGGGAGTCGCAACCGGTGCCCACCATTCGCCAAATTATGCCCAGTGCGCCGAGGGGGGAGGGTGCATAATGCACCATCAAACCCGGCCGCCCCTGCGCGGCACCAACCCTCCACCCCGGGGAGGACCGAACCATGACCATCAAACTACATCTGGATCACGCCGAGTATGCGCCCATCGAGCGCGCCGCCGAGGCGTTCGGCTGCAAACCCGAGGATCTCGTCTACGCCGCCGTCAATCTCTACATGCTGCGGCTTGGCAGCTTCACCGAGCAGTGCGGGCCCGATTGCAAGAAAATGTTCACCGACTTCGAGACCATGCGCACCGGCGTGCTGAACATGAAGCTGGCCCGCAAGGACAACCTTCCCCTGTGGGCGGACAGCGCGGGCAGCGTCCATAATTACGAAGGCCTCGGCCCCGACCAGTCCGCCCGCAGCAAGAAATCGATCTACTGAGCGGGCGGCGCCCCGATCCATTGCCGGCGCGGCGAAGACTACGCCGCGCCCGGTTGTTGGCAGGCATGAAATAGGCTCGCCCCGACGCCGGACGGACACACATTTCCGCCTTGGTCTGGGCCTATAGCTCAACGGTTAGAGCAGGGGACTCATAATCCCTTGGTTCTGGGTTCGAATCCCGGTGGGCCCACCATCTGGTGGAACAAACGGCAACGCCGGCGTTGCGTTGCCGAACCGAACCGTTCCAATAAGCACGAATGTTTTTGTCCGGGTCAACTTTGTGGAAGGCTGTCCGGCTGGGGTGCGGCTGCACCGCGCTGGCGTTGCAGGCCGAGGTCGTGCCGGCCGCTTTGTTCGGCGATCATGCCGTGTTGCAACAGGGGGTGGCGGTGCCGGTCTGGGGCACGGCGGCCGAGGGCGAACAGGTCACGGTCAGCTTCGCCGGCCAGAGCGTGACGACGACCGCGCGCGACGGGCGCTGGCTGGTGCGGCTCGCCCCGCTCGCCACCGGCGGTCCGCACACGCTTACAATCACGGGCCGGAACCGGGTGGTCATCTCCGATGTGCTCGTCGGAGAGGTCTGGGTTTGCAGCGGCCAGTCGAACATGGAGATGAAGCTCGGGCCGGCCCAGGGCATGCAGCCGGTCGTCAACTGGCAGGAGGCGGTGGCCGCCGCCGAGCTGCCGCAACTGCGCTATTTCAACGTGCCGCGCGCCCATTCGTTGCGTCCGCTGGCCGGGACCGACGCGCGTTGGGAGGTCAGTTCGTCCGCGACGGCGCCGGATTTCAGCGCGGTGGCGTTTTTCTTCGGCCGGGCGTTGCAGCAGGCCCGGCCCGGCCCGCTGGGTCTCATCCACAGTTCGTGGGGCGGCTCTCTCGCCGAGGCGTGGATGAGCCGGGAAGCACTTGACCGTCAGCCGGATTTTGCCGCCGACCTGGAGAACCAGCGGCTTTACCTCCAGGATCCCGCAGCGGCCCAGGCGGCGGCCGGACAGCGGCTGGCCGACTGGTATGCAATAAACGATCCCGGCACGGCGGCGGCGTGGCATGCATTGGCCGATACGCCGGCCGACTGGGGTGAGATGGAGGTGCCGGGCGTCTGGGAAAAAGCGGGCCTGCCGGATTTCAACGGAGTGGCGTGGTTGCGCCGGGAATTCGATTTGCCCGAAGCGTGGGCCGGCCGCGCGGCCGAACTGCACCTCGGCGCCGTTGATGACGAGGACACCACCTGGGTGAACGGCCAACCGGTGGGCGCCAGCCAGCAATGGGACAAATTGCGGACTTACCCGGTGCCGGCTGGCCGGCTGCACCCCGGGCGCAACGTCGTGACGGTCCGCGTGCTCGACACCGGCGGTGGCGGCGGGTTGTGGGGGAACGGCGACGCAATCCGACTTGTGCCGACGGACGCGCCCGGATTGCCGTCCATCAGTCTCGAGGGGAAGTGGCGTTTGCAGCCCGGTCCTCCGCTGGCGAATCTGCCGCCGCCGCCCCGGAACACGATGGCGTCGGTCGCCACGCCGGGTGCGCTGTTCAACGGCATGATCGCGCCGCTCCAGCCCTACGCGCTCCGCGGCGCCATCTGGTATCAGGGCGAGAGCAACGCCTCGCGCACGCAACAGTATCGCACGCTGTTTCCCGCGCTCATCGCCGACTGGCGGCGGGGTTGGGGGCAGGGGGATTTCCCCTTTCTCTTTGTGCAGATCGCGCCCTACAATGGCATGCGGCCCGAAATCCGCGAAGCCCAGATGCTGGCACTCCGGCAGTCGCCGCACACCGCGATGGTGGTGACGGTCGACGTGGGCGACGAGCAGGACATCCACCCGCCGCACAAGCAGCCGGTGGGCGAGCGGCTGGCGCTGGCCGCCCGCGTGCTGGCCTACGGCGAACAACTCGAATACTCGGGTCCGCTCTACGAGTCGGCGGAGTTCAAGGCGGGCCGGGCTGTGCTGCGTTTCAGTCATGTGGGCGGCGGCTTGGTGGCGCCGGGCGGCGAGCTGCAGGGCTTCACGATGGCGGGGGCGGACAAAATCTTTCGTCCCGCGAAGGCGGTGATCGTCGGCGACACCGTCGAGGTGCAGGGCGAGGGCGGGGCCGTGCGCTATGCCTGGGCGGGCTTTGCCCGGGGCAATCTGTTCAACCGCGCCGGGCTGCCGGCTTCGCCCTTCCGCACGGACCCGGACTGAAGCGCGGCGTGGCGCCGCCCGGCGTCAACGCGCGAGCCAGCGCGCAAAAAAGGCCACGGTCAGCCGGATGACCCGCCGGCGATGGCGGGTTTGCGTGAACACATGGTCCGCGCCGGGGATGACCACGTGCCGCTTGGGCGGCGGTGCGATCCGGAAGTATTCGGCGAAACCCGCGCGAAAACCCGGCAGGTCGGAGTCGCCCTGAATCTGCAGCCGGGGGCAGTGGAGGGAGGTGTAGGCGGCCGGCACATCGACGGCCGGGCGATCGTGGAAAAAATGCCGGCCGACGCAGTGGCAGTTCTGTGGATCCAGCAGGACGGGGTCGGGTTCGCGGCGCCAGAAGGCGAAGCTCGGGACGCTCGACCAGGTGCAAAGCGCGGCCACGTCGGCCGCCCGGCGCTGCGCCACCGTGCAGATCGCGACCGCCCCGCCGAGGCTCAACCCGAGCACGCCGATCCGCGCGTAGCCGCGGCGGCGGGACCAGTCGAGCACGGCGTGCAGGTCGGCGATCTCGGTCTGCGGGCTCAGGGCGGTGAAAGGGCCGGAGCTGTCGCCGCTCCCCATGAAATCAAAACGCAGCGCGTCCATGCCGCGGCCGGCGAGCGCGCGCGCCGCCGTGACGAAGAGGCGGCCGGACTCGATCTTGTGGCCGGTGAACCCGTGCGCGAAAACCACCAGCCGGGAACAACGCGGGCTGCTCCGGTGCAACACGGCGGCGAGCCGGTGCGGGCCGCGCCGGATCAGCAGGGGATGCTCGGCGGCGGTGCGGGCCATGCTTCAGGGCGGGGTGGAACCGGCAGCGGGCGGGGTCAGGCCGAGGGCACGGACATAACCTTCGTTGAGGCGACAGCGATCCGGCGAGAGGTTTTCCAGCAAGGCCGCCAGGGCGCGGGTGGCGACGCCCTCCGCCGGGCGGGCCTTGCGGATTTCCTCATAGGTGCCGCGCGGGGCGTCGGCAAAGGCGCGCACGGCGTCCCAGCCGGCTGGCGGGGGAATGTCGAGGACCCCGGTTTTCAGATCCACCTTCTTATACGGCCAGAAGCACCAGTCGATCTGGTTTGCCTCGAGCAGCACCCGGAAGCGTTGGATCCACTCGTCGGTGTTTTCTCCGGATTCGCCGAGGTAGAGCGGCACCTGGTGCCGCTCGCGGTAGGCCAGGTAGTTCGCAATGGCCTTGGTGTCCGGCTCGGTCCAGTAGGTGTGGAAAGTGTAGACGAGGTTGGGCGCGAAGGGCTCGCCGGCGGCGGCGAAGTTGGTGTTCCACTGCGCCCCACCCAGGAAAATGACGTGATGCGGGTCGACCTCGCGGATGGCCGCGACGAGACGGCGGTAAAGCGGCGCCAGGTTCGGATTAAGCCGGGCGGTGTCGAAAAAGTGCGCGATCGGCTCGTTGAGCAAATCGTAGCCGAGGACGGCGGGTTCATCCTTGTAGCGGGCCGCCAGTCCACGCCACAGCATGATGGTGAGACGCTGCGCCTCCTCGCTTTCGAACAGAAACGGATAGCCGGGACTGTCATCGATGTCGGTGCCGGTCTGGCCGCCGGGGGCGGCGTGCAGGTCGAGCACCACATGAATCCCCTCGGTCTTGCACCAACCGATGAGACGGTCGAGCAGCGCCCAGCCGGGCCCGGCCAGGCGGCCGGAGTCGTCCGCCGACAGGAACAGCCGGCAAGGCAGCGGCACGCGCACCGAGTTGAAACCCAACTGGCGGATGAGGCGGATGTCGGCGGCGGTGATGTAGCGATCGCGCCATTGCGCCCAGAAATCGCGGGCGGCGGGGTCGCCGATGAGCTGGGCGACGACCTCCTCGATCTGGCGCGGGGACGCGGCATGCTTGAAGCGCCACATATAGCCCTCCGGCAACAGCCAGTTGCCGAGGCCGATGCCGCGCAGGCGCAGCGGCTGGCCGGCGGCATCCACCAAGTGCGTGCCCGACACCTGCACGAAACCGGTTGAAGCCGGACCGGCGATCCCGGCGCAGCCCGCGGTCAACATGGTGAATAGGAGGCGGCAGAGGCGAAGGCGCATGCGGGGTGAGGAGGCACGTTAATTTTGCGGGCGGGCGGAGGCAAGCAATTCGCCGAGGGCCGCGAGGTCAGGCAGGATAAGGTCGGGGGCCGGTTGGGCGAGCCCGGCTTCGGCGGCGGTGGTTTCGCCACTGAGCACAAGGACGCCCAGACAGCCGGCGGCGTGCGCCATGGCCATGTCCGTGTAGATCCGGTCGCCGACCATGGCGATCTCGCCGGCCGCGAGACCGTGCCGGTGTCGGATGCCGGCCAGCATGGCGGGATCGGGTTTGCCGAGAACCTTGTCGGGGGGGCGACCGGTGGCTTTTTCCAAGGCCGCGCAAATCGCGCCGCAATCCACGAGCACGGTGGGCTCGTCGGTCGGGCAGATACGATCGGGGTGGGTGGCGATGAAGGGCCGGCCCCGCGCGATCCAGTGGGCGGCGCGGCAGAGGCGGGCGTAGTCGAGCGTGGTGTCGAACGCGACGAGCACGGCGTCGGGTTCGTCGGCGGGATCATCGCGCGTGAGCGCAAAGCCGGCCTCGCGCAATTCCGCGGCGAGACTGGGCGTGCCGAGGAGAAAGAGCCGCCGGGTCGCGGGCTGGTGGGCGCGGAGCCATTCGACCGTGGCGTTGGCGGACGTGTAGAGCCGGGCGGGATCGGTGGCGATTTCGAGATGCGCGAGATGGGCGAGGTAGTCGCGCGAGCTGCGGGAGGAATTGTTGGTGAGAAAAGTGTAGCCGAGCCCGAGCGTGCGGAGGCGGGCGAGGAACGGGCGGGTGCAGGCAAAGAGCGTGCCGCCGCGATAGATGGTGCCGTCCATATCGAGGACGACATGTTTCAACCGGGCGAGGGCGGCTTGGGTGGAGACCGGCAGCGGCGTCATGGGTCAGGTCCGGGATCGCGAGCGGGCCATCTGCCGGACCAGTTCCCGGTCGTAGCGCGCGGCGTTGAGCGGAAGCGCGATCCGCTCGTCCGTCCAGGCGGAGAGCAGCAGGGCGTTGGCGAGTTCCAGCGAGGCCAGGCCCTGGGTAAGCGGAGCGATGAGCGGTTCGCGGCGGAGGATGGCAGCGGTGAAATTGCGGAGGATCTCCCGGTGCTGGCCGCCCGGTCCGGTCCGACGCCACGTCCGGGTGTTGACGGCGGGAGCGGCGAAGAAATCCGGGGTGGTGCGGCTGAACGCGGACATGGGCGCGGCGTTGCGGCGGAGCGTGAGCCCGCCTTGATCAAGCACGAGCTGGCCGCCCTCGGCGGCGATTTCCAGGCGGTTGGTGCCCGGGGCCTCCCCGGTCGAGGTGATCAGGGTCACGTGCGTGCCGCGCGGGTATTCGCAGTAGGCGGTGACATCGTCCTCGACCTCGATGTCGTGGTAGCGGCCGAAGGCGCAGTGGGCCCGCACGTGGCGGGGCGAGCCCAGGAACCACTGGAGCAGATCGAGCTGGTGCACGCACTGGTTGAGCAACACGCCGCCGCCTTCGCCGGCCCAGGTGGCGCGCCAGGGGCTCGAGCGATAATAGGCGGCGGAGCGAAACCAGTGGGTGAGGGTCCATTGCGCGCGGCGGACCGCGCCGAGTTCACCGGATTGCAGCAGGGTCCGGAGGCGCCGGTGGAGGGGATCGGTGCGCTGGTTGAACATCACGGCGCTGACCAGCCGCGGGCGGCGCCGGGCGCTGGCGAGCAACCGGCGGGCCGCGGAGGTCTGGGCGGCCACGGGTTTTTCGACAAGCAGGTGCAAACCGGCGCGGAGCGCGGCACAGCCGAGATCCACATGCGAGTAATGCGGCGTGGCGACGAGGACCGCGTCAACGGCGCCGGAGTCGATCAGGGCCTGCGGATCGGTGAAGGGCGCGGCCGGGGCGAATTCGGCGAGGCGGGCCGGATCCAGGTCGGCGACGGCGGCGAGGCGGAGAAATGGCACCGCGCCGGCGCGAACCTGCCGGGCGTGCGCGCGGCCCATCTCGCCGAGGCCGATGATGCCGAGGCGGACGGGTTTCATGCGGGCGCGGCGGGGCGGCCGCCGGCGGGCGGCAGGGCCAGCGGCACCAGATAGTCGTAACTGATCCGGAGCGATTCGAACGGGTCGCCGGGACATTCGTCCTGTTCGACGATATACCACTGGCAGCCGGCGCGGCGGGCGGCGGCGATGATGGCGGGAAAATCGAGGTTGCCGCGGCCGATCTCGCGGAAAACCGGCTGGTCACGGTCATCGATGCCGTAATCCTTGCAATGCATGAAGGGAAGGCGGCCCGAGAGGCGCTCAATCCACTGCAGGATGTTGCCGCCGCCGGTCTGCACCCAGTAGGTGTCGAGTTCGGCCGCGAGATGCCGGGGGTTGGTGTGACGGTAGAGATAGTCGAGCACCGTGCCCGCGCCGTGGCGGCGGAACTCAAAGGCGTGGTTGTGGTAGGCCAGGGTGATGCCCTCGGCGCGCAACACGGCGCCGGCGGCGTCGAGCCGGCGGGCGAAATTCTCCACCACCTCCGCCCGGGCGAAGTCAATGCCATGGGGATACGGGTAGGCGGTGAGCCGGCAGCCGAGGGTGTGCAGGCGCTCGGCGACCCGGTGCGGCTCGTCGAGTATCGTGGCGCCGGGCTCATGGGTGGCGCAGATGACGAGCCCGGCGTCGCGCATGATGGCGGTGATCTCCGCCGCCGGGATCGGGCCCACGCCGCTGACCTGGACGGCGGTGTAACCGATCGCGCGGATTTTCCGGGCGGACTCGGCCAGCCCGGCGGCGGTCTGGCAGTGGGTGCGCACCGTGTAGAGCTGGGCGGCGATTTGGGAGAGTTGCATGGAACCCGGGTGGCACCCGCTCAGAGCGCGGCTTCGGTGACGGGGTCGAAGAAGTGGGCCTTGGCCAGATTGAAGGCGACCCGGAGCCGGTGACCGGTGGCGTAAATGGCCGAGGCGGGCAGCCGGGCGATAAGGGAATGGGCGCCGGAGCGGAGATACAGGTAGGTCTCCGAACCCATCGGTTCGGAGAGGTCCACGGTGAGTTCCGCGCCGGGGCGCGCATCGGCCGGGGTGGGGGTCTCGCCCAGATCCTCGGGCCGGATGCCGAGGATGATGGGCTGGCCGCAGCGGGATTCCAGCCGCCGGCCGGTGGCCGCATCGAGGGCCAGCGTGACGGGTTTTTCGGGCGAGTCCTCGACGAACTGGATCGCGGGACCGGTGCGCACGAGCCGGCCCTTGAGAAAGTTCATCTGCGGGCTGCCGATGAAGCCGGCGACAAAAAGGTTGGCCGGCTGGTTGTAGAGTTTCATCGGTTCGGCGACCTGCTGGATCTCGCCGTCCTTCATCACGCAGATGCGGTCGCCCATGGTCATGGCCTCCACCTGGTCGTGGGTGACATAGATCATGGTGGCACCGAGCCGGGCGTGGAGCTTGGAAATCTCGGCGCGCATGGAGACGCGCATCTTGGCGTCGAGGTTGGAGAGGGGTTCGTCGAACAGGAACACCTTGGGTTGGCGCACGATGGCGCGGCCGACGGCGACGCGCTGGCGCTGGCCGCCGGACAGGGCCTTGGGCCGGCGGTCGAGCATGGCTTCCAGGCCGAGCAGCGCGGCGGCGTCGCGGACCCGGGCCGCGATCTCCGGGGCGGGCACGTGGCGCAGTTTCAGGCCGAAGGACATGTTCTCCTCCACCGTCATGTGCGGGTAGAGCGCGTAGTTTTGGAAAACCATGGCGATGTCCCGGTCCTTGGGCTGCATGTCGTTCACGATTTTGCCGGCGATGGCAATGGTGCCGCCCGAGATCTCTTCCAGCCCCGCGATCATGCGCAGGGTGGTGGACTTGCCGCAACCGGAAGGGCCGACCAGCACCATGAACTCGTGGTCTTCCACGGAGAGGCTGATGTTTTTGACGGCGGTGACCCCGGGGCCCTTGGCCACGGGGTAGGTTTTGACCAGATGGGAGATGACGACTTGGGCCATGGGGTGAAGGGGTTGGGACGGAATTTCCGGGGCCGGATCAGACGAGCCGGCCGTGCTTGATGACAGAGGCATACCACCGGGCGCTGAGCTTGGGAGTGCGGCGCTGGGTCTTGTAATCGACATGGACGATGCCAAAGCGGCGGGCGTAACCGTCCTGCCACTCAAAATTGTCCATGAAGGACCAGAGAAAATAGCCTCGCACGGGGATGCCGTCGGCCACGGCCTGGTGCAGTTCCCGCAGATAGTTGCGCAGGTAGTCGCGGCGGTGCAGGTCGAGGACCTCGCCTTTCACCACGAGGTCGTCGTCATAGCCGCAGCCGTTTTCGGTGATGTAGATGGCCTTGACGCCGTAAACCTCGTGGGCGAAACGGGGGCCCCAGTAAAGCGCCTGCGGGAGCAGGCTCAGCCAGGCGGAGTCGGTGCGCGGGTAATTTTTTGGCAGCGGCAGTTGTTCCGGCCGGCCGCGCGGGCCGCGCCGGACGAAACCGCCGCTGTAGATGTTCAGGCCGAGGAAATCAGTGGGCAGGCTGATCAGGGCGAAGTCGCCGCGTTGCACCCGCGGCCGGTCGGCGCCGCAACTGCGCAGAAAGCGGGCGGAGTAGCGGCCGCGGTAGATCGGCTCGAGCAGCGACTGGTTGTTTTCCGCAAACACGGCGCGCGCCGCCGCGATGTCGGCCGGGGTGTCGGTGACCGGCACCGTCACGGCGCTGTTGTCGGTCAAGCCCACGCGGGCGCCGCGGCCGCCGTGTTCGCGGACGGCGCGCACACCGTGGCCGTGGCAAAGCAGGGCGTGATGCTTGGTCTGGTTGACGACGCGGGGACCCTCGTTCACGCCGGGTGCTTTCCCGGTGCCGCCGTAGGCAAATGTGGTGAAGCACATGATCTCGTTGAGCGTGATCCAGTTTTTCACCCGGTCGCCGTAGGCCCGGACAATGGTGTCGGCGTAGCGGGCAAAGGCGTCGACCGTGGTGCGGGAGCGCCAGCCACCGCGGTCCTCGAGGGCATGGGGCAGATCCCAGTGAAACATGGTGACCCAGGGCGTGATGCCGTTGTCCGTCAGGCAGTCGAACACGCGGTGGTAGAAATCAAGGCCCTTCTGGTTGAGCGCGCCGTCGCCGGCGGGGTAGATGCGGGGCCAGGCGAGGGAGAGGCGGTAGTGCTTGATGCCGAGCCGGCGCATGAGCGCGAAATCCTGCGGATAGCGGCGATAGTGGTCGCAGGCGGGCTCCAGGGTGTCGCCGTTGTGGATGCGGCCGGGCTGGAGGGCGAAGCGGTCCCAGACGGACTCGCCCTTGCCGTCGGCGCGGATGGAACCTTCGATCTGGGGGGCGGCGGCCGCGACACCCCAGACGAACCGGGCGGGAAATTTTCGAGTGGAGAGGATCATGGGGAAGAAAGGAGAAGGTTCAGCCTTTGACGGCGCCGGCGGTGAGGCCGGAGATGAATTCGGCCTGGAGCAGAAGAAAGAGGCACATGACGGGGGCGATGGAAACGAGCGTGCCGGCCATGATGAGGCCGTAGTCAGTGCCATAAACGCCGCGGAGATTGTTCAGCGCGACGGACAGCGGCTGCAGCTCCGGGGATTGCAGGATGATCTGCGGGCCGATGAAATTGTTCCAGGCCCCCAGAAAACTGATGAGCAGGAACGCGCCGATCATCGGGCGGACGAGCGGGAGCACCAGTTCGAAAAAGATGCGGCCTTCGCCCGCCCCGTCGATGCGGGCCGCCTCGATGAGCTCGTCGGGCACGCTGCGCAGCATGGTCTGGCGGAAAAGGAACACCCCGAACGCGGGCGCCAGCCCCGGCAGCAGCAGGCCGGCGTAGGTATCGAGCAGGCCCAGTTGGTAGAGGAGCTGGAAGCCCGGGGCCAGCAGGAGCGGGCCGGGGATGATGAGCGCGGCGAGCACCACGCCGGTGACGAGCGCGCGGCCCCGGAAACGCAGCTTCGCGAGCGCGTAGCCGCCCATGGCGCAGAACAGCGTGGCGGCGACGGAATGCACCGAGGCGATGAAGAAGGAATTGAGCATCGCCCGCGGCACCGGCAGGTCGAAGAGCAGGCGGCGGAAATTGGCCGCGGTGAGCCGGCCCCACCCGATGCCGAGCCAGCCGTCGCCCGGCGGCAGGAAAAG
>CXWL01005106.1_pt1 | contig 24101 bp, 21 predicted proteins | sample 590931 | NCBI WGS metagenome assembly CXWL01 (sample SAMEA3498368, study PRJEB10139) | groundwater metagenome | biome: water well; material: biofilm material | place: Germany | collected 2015-04-27
GCAGAGTGCGGCATGATCCTCCTGCACGCGGGCGATGTTCGCAGCGGGCAGGCCGAAATTGTAGAGATAGTTGAATGCCACGCCGGGCGCGACATTGGCGCCAATGCGCGGCAGCGCTTCGTCGTCCGCTTCGGTCGCTGCACCGGCAGCGGTCATTTCCTCCGAGGTTTCCATGGCCGCATCGGCGGCCTGATCATTTGCAGCCTGGCTACAGGCAGAAACGGCCAGCAGCAGCAACGGGGTGATGGTGGGTAAAGTGCGCATCGTCCTCTCCTAAGGTGTGTGAGCCCGCGCATAATATCCCACTGATTTAGTAGATGTAAGAGACATTATTACATATAAAGAAGATTTTATATGACCATTAAAGAGATAGAATATCTATCACATTTCCGGGGACTTGCGCGAAAAGGAGCAGCGAAACGATACCCGCGAGCTGTGCCGCTCAAGGATAATTTAATCCGGCCGCTCATCCCCTTTGCCTCCGCGACTCCGGCTTGCTATCGGCCCCGTCATGCCCGACCTGAAAGCGCCCCCTCCGCCTGAAGACCCGTTCGACAGCATCGTCGACACCCCCTTCGATAGTGCGCTGTCGGAGCGCTATCTCGTCTATGCCCTTTCGACGATCACGGCCCGTTCGCTCCCCGATTTGCGCGACGGGCTGAAGCCGGTGCACCGCCGCCTCCTTTGGGCGATGCGGTTGCTCAAGCTCGATCCGGCCAGCGCCTACAAGAAGTCGGCGCGCGTCGTCGGTGATGTCATCGGCAAATACCACCCGCATGGCGATCAGTCGGTCTATGACGCGATGGTCCGCCTCGCCCAGAGTTTCGCGCTGCGTTATCCGCTGGTCGACGGGCAGGGCAATTTCGGCAATGTCGATGGCGATAACGCCGCCGCCTATCGCTACACCGAGGCGCGGCTGACAGCATCGGCCATGGCCCTGATGGCCGGGCTCGACGATGGCACGGTCGAATACAAGCCCACATACAATGGTGAGGATGAAGAACCCGAAATCTTCCCCGGCCTCTTTCCCAACCTGCTCGCCAACGGATCGAGCGGGATCGCTGTCGGCATGGCGACCAGCATTCCGCCGCACAATGTGGCCGAAGTCATCGACGCCGCGATGCTCCTGATCGAGCGCCCGGAGGCCGAAGATGCCGAGCTGCTCGAATTCGTCAAGGGCCCCGACCTGCCGACCGGCGGCCAGATCATCGACAGCGCCGCCTCGATCGCGGAAGCCTATGCCACCGGCCGGGGCGCCTTCCGCGTCCGTTCGCGCTGGCATGTCGAGGATCTCGGGCGCGGCACCTGGGTCGCGGTGGTCACGGAGATTCCCTATCAGGTCCAGAAGGGCAAGCTGATCGAGGCGATTGCTGCGATCATCAACGACAAGAAGCTGCCGATCCTCGCCGACATCCGCGATGAATCGGATGAGGCGATCCGCATCGTTATCGAACCCCGAACCCGCGCGGTCGATGCCGATGTGCTGATGGAAAGCCTGTTCAAACTCTCCGAACTCGAAGTCCGCGTCTCATTGAACATGAACGTCCTCGATGCCGACCGCACCCCGCGCGTGCTGTCGCTGAAAGAGGTTCTGACCCGCTGGATCCGCCACCAGATCGAAGTGCTGGTCAGGCGCGCGCAGCATCGGCTGGGCAAGATCGACGATCGGATCGAACTGCTCGACGGTTACCTGATCGCCTATCTCAACCTCGATCGCGTGATCGAGATCATCCGCACCGAGGATGAACCCAAGCCGATCATGATGGCCGAATTTGCCCTCAATGACCGGCAGGCCGAAGCGATCCTCAACATGCGGCTGCGCTCGCTGCGCCGACTTGAGGAATTCGAGATCAAGGCCGAACGCGACAAGCTGGCGGCGGAACGCGAAGGGCTGGCTGCGCTGATCGAAAGCCCGGCGCGGCAAAAGACCAAGCTCAGGAAAGACCTCGCCGCCCTGCGCATCACCTATGGCCCCGACACCGTTATCGGCAAGCGCCGCACCCTGATCGCCGAGGCCGCCGCGCCCAAGGACATTCCCTTGGAAGCAATGATCGAGCGCGAGCCGATCACGGTTATCATGTCGCAGCGCGGCTGGGTGCGCGCGATGAAGGGCCATGTCGCGCTCGACACTGCCGAAGCGCTCAAGTTCAAGGAAGGAGACGGCCCCGCCTTCGCCTTTCACGCGCAGACCACCGACAAGATCCTGCTCGCTGCCGAAGACGGCCGCTTCTTCACGCTGGGCGGGGACAAGCTGCCCGGCGGGCGCGGGTTTGGCGAGCCCGCGCGGCTGATGATCGACCTGCCCGACGGGGTGGGGATCGTGAACCTTTTCCCGGCCAGGGCCGATGAGCGCATCCTCCTCGCCGCATCGGACGGCAAGGGCTTCATCGCCAACTCGTCGGAGGTGGTCGCCGAAACCCGGAAGGGCAGGCAGGTCGTCAATGTCCGCACCGGCGCGAAGCTGGCCGTCGCGCGGATCGTCGGCACGGGCCATGATTATGCAGCCGTTGTGGGCGACAATCGCAAGCTCGTCGTGTTCCCGCTCAACGAACTCCCCGAAATGACGCGCGGCCAGGGCGTCACCCTCCAGAAATACCGTGACGGCGGCCTGTCCGACGCAACCAGCTTCCGCTTCGAGGAGGGCCTGAGCTGGGCCATGGGCGGAGACACGGGCCGGACGCGGACGGAAGCGGACCTGACCCTTTGGCGCGTCGCGCGCGGAGCGGGGGGAAGGATGCCGCCGACTGGGTTTCCTCGGGATAATAGGTTCGGGTAAGTAGTTTAGCGGCAAGACTGCAATCCCCTTGAACGACTCGTTGCGAACCTCATTTCGAAGGTTTAAGTGCTGATCTTGGAGGCGGTAGGCGTGGACACCTTCATCGGTTTTGACTCTGCTTGGGCGGATAATCCGAAAGCACGCGGAGCGATTTGTGCGCTCGTCATGGAAGACAACCTACCGCGCGAGTTTCACCCACCTCGCCTTGTGTCATTCTGCGAAGCACTTCAGTTCACCAAGGACGTCCAAGCCATGTCCGGCTGTACTGTTTTGGCCCTTGATCAGCCTACAATAGTTCCCAACCAGACAAGTATGCGGCCGGTGGAGCGCGTCGCCGCATCGCTGGTCAGCTGGCTGGGCGGCGGAGTGCAGCCTTCGAATAGAAATAAGGTCGGTATGTTTTGTGATGCGTCACCGATCTGGAAATTTCTGGAAGAGCTAGGCGGACATGAAGATCCCGAGGAAGCGCGCGTTGCCACTTCCGGACTGCACTTGGTCGAAGTATTCCCGGCGCTCGCTTTGCCGTCGATTGACACGGATTTTTTTGGGCGTCTCGCGGCCCCCCGATACAATCCTCAGAGACGTAAGACGTTTCGATTGCAGGATTGGATGCGAGTTGCACGAGCTGCGGCAAATGGGTTCGATCAACTTGGTTTCGACGAGCAAGCAAGCTGGTGCCATGTTGCAGCGCTAATCGGTCAACCGCGCAAGCCGGATCAAGATATGTTGGATGCAATGCTATGTCTCCTCGTTGCCCTACGCTGGAGACTGTTGCCGCGCTCCGAGTCGATGCTTCTGGGGTGTCTCAAAAATGGCTACATGGTGCTTCCGGCCAGCCAATCAGTGCGGGAAAGACTAATGACAGCCGCTCGAAAATGCGTCGTCCCGGTTGATGGCGTGATACCGGTTTGACTGCTTTCTCCTCCTCCTGTCATCCCGGCGCAGGCCGGAACCCATAGACTTTGCCATGCAAGAATGAGTCAACTCGCTTCGGCACTCTATCTGTCGGGATCCGTGTTTATGGATCCCGGCCTGCGCCGGGATGACGAATAAGAGCACGATCGATAACGAGCGCGACACAGTCGTAAGGCGGCACCCTACCCCCGACCCGACCCAGCCAGCCCCAAAAACACCAGCATCGCCTGATTGAGTCGCATCACATCGGCATCGGCCAGCCGCCCCACCTGCGAACCCAGTTTCGCTTTGGGCATCGTCGTCACCTTGTCGATCATCAGGCGGGATGTCTCTTTCAGGCCGTTTTGCACATCGGGCGCTATGGCGAGGCGGAAGAGCGGGGCCTCGGCAGGGTCGGTGGTGAAGGCGCAAACGGTGATTGAGCCGGTTGCGTCGAAACTGTCATCCTGCACGATCACAACCGGACGCGGTTTGCCTGCATAGTCGTTGCCGCCCGCCGCCGTCCAAACTTCACCACGCTTCACGCATCATCCTGATCGGCGATGGCATCGATGAACGCCTGATCCTCCAGCGCTTGGGCCGATGCCGCGACCGCCGCCGACTGGCGATGCGCCTCCGCCCTGAACGTGACAGCGCGGACGTCGGGCACCCAGATTTGGATCGGTCGCAAACCCTTTGCACGCAACCGCTCGCGGTGATTGCGAACCTTGATGCGCGATGGCGTGGCGGTCATGCGAAGCTCCTTGGTTACATGTAACTACTGTCGGGCGGCGCTCCTTGTCAAGCAAATCGATCGACGATCCCGCGGGCAATATGGTCCGGAATGGCGTTAACTATCTTTGCTTTGGCGCCAATCTTAGCGGCTTGGCGGGCCTGACAGACGATTTCGGTAACAACGGTGTGGCCATGTCCCAGTTTGGGAAAAATAGTAACGAAATAATGTTGCGTGGTTAAGAAAGTTAAGACATTCTTAATCAACAACGGGAGTCGCACCAGCCATACGAGTTCTTCGACCGGGCGTAGAGATACGCGTCGCCCGGAACGCGGTGGAATTGGTAAAAATCAAACGAAACCAGCCAGCCAGGGGGCCATTATGAAGTTGTACAAGTCACTACCGCTCATCGCCTTGTGTGCCGTGGCCTATGCGCCAACGGCGGCAAGTGCCGCGCCAACCATCAAATCCTATTTCGAATTCAAGCAACCGAAGATGATCACCATTCCTGGTGACGTATCTTTGGATGTGAATGGCGAATCAGCTCCTGTCAGCAATGTTTCGTCCACCTTCACCTTGGGGTTTGAAGGGGTCAGCCAGTATGATGGTGCCTCTTTCGGCCGCAATTTCATTCCGCCAGACACGATGGGCGCCGTTGGCCGCAGCCAGTATATGGAAACGAGCAATGGCGCTTACGCCGTGTTCGACAAATACAACGGGACGCGGCTCTCGCTGGTGTCGGACGTCGCCTTCTGGGCAGCAGCCGGCCAGACCGGTGCCAACGGTGACTCGCGGGTAATGTACAACGCAGCGGCGAGCCGCTGGGTTGTTGTCTCGTTTGGGGCCAACACCAAGGATCTCCAGATCGCGATTTCGGATACTGACAATGCGCTTGGCGGTTGGCAGTCGGTGAAGTTTGAGGGCTATGGCGGTTTCGGGTTCGGCGCGGTTGCCGATTATCCAACGCTCGCGCTTGACACCAATGCCGTCTATATCGGCACGAACAACTTCGCGCCGGCATCGGCGGGCGGATCCAACAGCTTCCGTGGAACGACCCTCAACGTCATTCCACTGGATAGCCTGTTCGGTGCCGGCGCGCCGTCCGTGACGGGCATCAAGCAGTTCGTGACGAGTTTTCCCGGCACGTTCGAGGATCGCGGTTTTGCCCTTCAGGGCGTGAACAGCACGAACGCAAGCTCAAGCGGAACGGTTCTTGCCGCCTCGCTTTTCGAGTTCGATTCGCTCGGCTTCAAGGTTGATAATCTCACTTCGAGTGATGCGACCGCCGGGACGCTGGGTGCGGTCAATTATCTTGGCCAGTCGGCGTTTACGAGCCCGGGCAAGGCACGGCAGCCAAGCGTGGCTATCGCGGCCAACCAGCGTGTTATTGACGCGCTTGACGAACGCATCAGCAGCAGCGTCTATGAAGTCAACGGCCGGATCTACATGGTGCATACCGTGAACGATGCGCTCGACGGACGTGACGAAACACGGGTTCGCTACACCGTTCTTGACGCCAACACCTTTGCCATTCTCGCTGAGGGCAATATCGGTGAAGCGGGCTATGACTATTATCAGGGCTCGATCGCGGTCAACGAATTCGGCGAAGTCGCGATCGGTTACAACCGCTCGGGTCTCGATCCGACGACCGGCAAGATCTCGTTCATGGCGCAGCTGTTCCGGACAATGAGCGATGGCACGCTGCAATCGATGGGCGCCGAAATGCTCCTCAAGGAAAGCCTGACCGACGACTACCACAATGGCAGCATATTCGGACAAGCCGCCCGTGGCCGCCAGCGCTGGGGCGATTACAGCCAGGTGTCGGTCGATCCGTCGAACGCGCACAATTTCTACCTGATCGGCCAGTTCGCCCGCGAGTATAACTTGCCTGAATTCGGCCATCCCGGTGGTACCGGTGGTTCGCGCTGGGGGACCTTCATTGCGGTCCTGACGACGCCGGTTCCTGAACCCCAGACTTGGGCCATGATGGTCTTCGGCTTCGGTTTGATGGGATATGCCATGCGTCGCCGCCGTTACTCGGCGTCCTTCGCTTGACACGCGTTACGAAGGGGAACACTTCAAAGGGGGGCGGCAACGCCCCCCTTTTTGCTTTCAGGGGGTCGGCCTTGCGCCAGATCGGAAGATGAAACCATGCTTACGTCGCGACACGCCTTGCTCGCCTTGTGCGCGATGACCTTGCCCGGAGCCGCCCAGCCACCACTGACAGGCGAATGGGCCGGTGATCGCGCCCGGCTCACGCTATCGCCCGCTGGCGGCTCGATCGACTATGATTGCGGATCGGGGACCATCAAGGGCCCGTTGCGGCTCGATGCCAGAAACCGGTTCAAGGCCAATGGCTCCCACGAGGAATTTGCGTCTGGCCCGACACCAGCCGATGCCCCTCCGCACGCCCGCCCGACCGTCTATCGGGGCGCGCTGAACGGGGAAGCTCTGACGCTTGTTGTCCAGATTGTAGGCGAGCCAAAGCCGAGGACCCTCAACCTGGTTCGCGGCAAGCAGATAAAGCTGATCCGTTGCCTCTAACGCGCGAGCGATACCTTCCCGATGTTGGAATTCAGCGCCTCCTGATTTAGGCTGAAGTTCTTCAGATTTTGGGGAGGGCTTGATGAAATTCGCGAGAATGACCTATTGGGCGGCGGCCATCTACGGCATCCTGATTCTGCTTCCGGGCTTTTTCCTGGAGGAACGCTTCAGCCGCACGACACCACCGGCCCTGACTCATCCCGAATTCTATTACGGCTTTTACGGATCGGCGCTGGTCTGGCAATTCGCCTTCATCCTGATCGCGCGCGATCCGGGACGCTACCGCCCGTTGATGCTGATCAGCGTCATGGAAAAGGCCAGCTTCTTCATTGCCTGCCTCTGGCTTTGGTCTTCGGGCCGTATCGAGGCAACCGGTCCCCTCTATGGCAGCCTGATCGACGGCATCTGGATGGTGCTGTTCGCCATTGCATGGCTGCGGACCAAGGCGGATTAGGGGCCAACACCGCCTTTACCCCACGCTCTTGCCGGGGTGCCGATCACGCATTAGAGGCCCCGCCGGAAAAACGTGCAGCGGGAGAGGACGGGCGCGAGAGCGTCAACAGCGTGTTCGGGTCACGGATGTGGGAGTCCTTTGCATGAAAACGGAAATGTCGATCGCGCTGGTTTTGGCGCTCATTGCAAGTGGCACGGCGGCGCAGGCCACGCTGGCGCCGGCCGCGCGCGCAATGCTCGACGCGGCTATTGCCGGGGGCAACCGCGCGGAAATCGATACGCTCGCCAAATTTGCGCGGAAGGCCAATCCGGACGACATTGCGGAGATCGACCGGCTGGTCACGCTGCCTTCGCCAGCGCCGCAATCGCAAGAGCAAAGCCAGGCCGGAGCCCCGCCCGAATGGAAGTCCGGAAGGGACGGACTGCTCGGCGGCTGGGCAGGCACGGGACAGCTTGGCGGTTTCATATCGTCGGGCAAGGTCGAAACATCGGGGCTTTCGGCCGGCCTCAACCTGATCCGCGAAGGAGAGCGCTGGCGGCACCATTTGCGCCTGGCCGCCGATTATCAGCGGAGCAGCGGCGTGACGAGCCGCGACCAGTTCCTTGCCGCGTTCGAACCCGATTACAAGTTCAACGACCGGTTGTTCGCCTTTGGCCTTGCCCAGTTCGAAAGCGATCGGCAGGCCGGTTTCGACGAACGCTATACGCTTTCCGGCGGGCTCGGTCTGCGGCTTGTCAGCAACGACAAGCTGAAGCTTGACGTCAAGGCCAGCCCGGCCCTGCGCCGGTCGAACCCTGTCGCGGGCAGTTCCGATACCCTGGTCAGCGGGCTGGCCGGGCTGAACTATCGCTGGACACTTTCGCCGACACTGACCTCCACCCAGGATGCGAGCCTTTATGTCGACGCGCAAAATGCGATTTTTACCTCGCTGACCGCGCTCAATGTGAAGCTTGGCGGCAAATTGTCCGGCCAGATGGCCCTCCAGACGCGGCGTGAAACCGATCCCGCCGCGGGCGCGCCGAAAGCCGATACGCTGACCCGGATGTCGCTGGTTTACGGCTTCTGACACTGGCCGAAACGCTCGGGAAATCGCCCGGCGCCATTGATCTTTTGCTCGGCAACTCGGAGTATGGCTGCAACTGCCCGCGAAGGATGCCCGATGCCATTACTTTACGATGCGCCCAACCCGGCGCCCAATCCACGGCGCGTTCGTATCTTTCTGGCCGAAAAGGGGTTGGACGTTCCGACGCGCCCGCTTTCGATTGTCGAGCGGCAGCACAAGGCGCCAGATTTCGTTGCCAAATATCCACCTGGGCAATTGCCCGCGCTCGAGCTCGATGATGGGCGGATGCTGGGGGAAAGCATCGCGATCTGCCGCTATTTCGAGGCGCTCAATCCCGATCCGCCATTGTTCGGCACCGACGCGCTTTCAATGGCCGAAATCGATATGTGGATCCGGCGGGTCGAATTCACCCTGATGCTGCCGATCGGCAATATCTGGGCGCATACGCACCCCTTTACCGCGCGGGTCGTGAATCCGCAGTACAAGGAATTTGGCGAAAGCAACCGCCCGCGCGCGGCGGCAGCGATGCAGCGGTTCGACGGCGTATTGGCGCAGACGCCCTTCCTTGCAGGAGACGCCTATTCGATGGCGGATATCGTCCTGCTGACAACAATCGATTTTGCCGGCTTTATCGGCGTCGCAATGCCCGGCGATACACCGGCCCTTGCGGGTTGGCACACCCGCGTATCGGCCCGGCCAAGCGCAGCCGCCTAGCTTCGCGGCGACTTCCGGCGATCCGCTACGCGCCTTTCGGGCCCGCCATGGTCTGGATTCCGGTTGGCACGGCGGTTCGGCTCCTTGCGCAGGTCGGGACTGTGATTCTTGTTCTCGACATCGGCCATGATTCATCTCTCCGCTGGTCGGATATTCATGGCATAAAGCGTTCTACTTTGATTGTCTTGGACGAAACCAGCGATCATGGCTTTTTTTGTTCGCAAATGGACATTATTCGGCCGGGTTGCTCGTCGGCTCAGATTCGGTGACCTCCGTTTGCGCGGCGGGATGGATCAGCGGCTCGATTTCATTGGGTGGCGCGTCGCTTTGCGGGGCCTTTCCGGTTGGAACCGGGGAGGGGCGACCAGTTTCCATATCACCCAACACCCATTTGGGAGTCTTTGGCTTCTGCAAGAGCGGCCGGGATTCGAAGTAACGACCCAGCGTGCCATCGCGCCACAAAAGGATCGCAACGGTCGCTGCGAATGTCATCGCAGAGATCAGCACCACAAGCAGTACCGGCCCCAGCCAGGCCGCACGAGCGGGTGTTTCGGGATGCCACCCCCCCGAACCCGACGGGTCTCGCCCGATGGTTTCCTCAAGCTCGTTCATATACCAGCGATGCTGGGTTTCAACCGCGACGGAGCCGGCCGCGCGCTGCGCCGCTGCCCTCAGGCGTTTGACGGGATCCGACTCTGCCACAATGCGCGGGAGAATGAGCCCATCAAGCCTAACATAAGGTTAGCGCCGATCGGGCGATGCCGTTGATCCAGGTCAAGGAAGATTGTCCGGAATGGCTGCATTGAACAGGCTCCACAAGGAGAATGCAGTATGACGAATCCGTTGATGCAGCCCGCTGTCCTGATCGTCATCGGGTCAATGATTGCCTTCATGGCCGGGCTGCTGATCGTTTCGGTCGAAGACGCGCTCAGGGGGCGCCAGGACTAGAGTCAGTCCGGTCGCCAATGCCAAGGGTGCGATAACCTCGCTGCATCATCCCCGGTGCGACCCCGTCATGTGTGAAACAGGGCTTGGCTCCGAACGCGGCTTGCGCCAAGGGTGCGGTCATATCTGATCGGGGGTCCCCATGTGCGGCATTATCGGGATTGTGGGCAAGGAAGCGGTTGCGGAGCGGCTGGTCGACGGGCTCAGGCGGCTCGAATATCGCGGCTATGATTCCGCCGGCATCTGCACCGTGACGGCCGGCGCGTTCGGCCGACGTCGTGCCGAAGGCAAGCTCAACAATCTTGCGGCGAAACTGGCGGCCGAACCGCTCGACGGCGTTGTCGGTATCGCCCATACCCGCTGGGCGACCCACGGTGCCCCGACCGAGGATAACGCCCATCCGCATATCGTGGGTGATGTAACCATCGTCCACAATGGCATCATCGAGAATTTCAAGACGCTGCGCGATGAATTGCTGGCGGAGGGGCGCAAGTTCCTGTCCGACACCGACACCGAAGTGGTCGGCCATCTCGTTGCCCGCGAGGTTGAACGCGGGGCATCGCCGCAAGCGGCGGTTGCGACCGTCCTGCCCCGGCTCCACGGGGCCTTTGCGCTGGCCTTGCTCTTCCGTCAGCACCCTGATCTCGTGATCGGCGCGCGGCTCGGCGCACCGCTTACGGTCGGTTATGGCGAGGGCGAGAACTATCTGGGCTCTGACGCGCTGGCGCTGGCGCCGCTGACGCAAAGGATCGCCTATCTCGAAGAGGGAGACTGGGTGGTCGTCCGCCGAGACACCGTCGAGATATTCGATCGCGCAAACCATCCCGTTACCCGCCCGATCGTGATTTCGGGCGCATCGGGCGCGCTGATCGACAAGGGCAATCACCGCCATTTCATGCAGAAGGAAATCTACGAACAGCCCGTGGTCGTGGCGCAGACGCTGCAAAGCTATATCCGGCCCTTGGAAGCCCAGGTCGCCATGCCGCAGATGGATTTCGACCTGTCCGCGATCGAACGCGTCGTGATCGTCGCGTGTGGCACGGCATCCTATGTGGGGATGATCGGGAAATACTGGATCGAGGAAATGGCACGCCTGCCGGTCGAAGTCGATGTGGCGTCGGAATTTCGCTATCGCAATCCGGTCCTCACCGGCAAGGTGCTTGGCGTCGTCGTCTCCCAATCGGGCGAGACCGCCGATACGCTTGCAGCACTCCGCCACATGAAGGCCAATGGCGTGACGACCGCCGGCATCATCAACGTCCCGACCAGTTCGATGGCGCGAGAGGTCGATCTGCTGCTGCCCACCCATGCCGGGCCGGAGATCGGCGTCGCCTCGACCAAGGCCTTTACGTGTCAGCTGGCCGTGATGGCTGCGCTTTCGGTCAACCTTGCGCGCGCGAAGGGTCGGATGACGGCCGAACAGGAGCGCGAAATCGTCGGTTACCTGACCGAAGCGCCCGCCGCGATGAATGCCGCGCTCAGCCATGACGAAGAAATCCAGAAGATGGCGCACACGATCGCCGAAGCGCGCGACGTGCTCTATCTCGGGCGCGGCCCCGAATATCCGATGGCCTTGGAAGGCGCGCTCAAGCTGAAGGAAATCAGCTATATCCATGCCGAAGGCTATGCCTCGGGCGAAATGAAGCACGGGCCGATTGCGCTGATCGATGACAAGGTGCCGCTGATCGTCCTCGCGCCGGCCGGGCCGCTCTTTGAAAAGACCGTTTCCAACATGCAGGAAGCAATGGCCCGCGGCGCGCAGGTCGTGCTGATCTCCGACGCCGAAGGGCTGGCGCTCGCGGGATCGGACGCGAAGGCGACAATCGAGATGCCCGCCGTCCACCCGCTGATCGCGCCGCTCGTCTATGCCGTGCCGGTCCAGCTGCTCGCCTACCACGTCGCCTGCGCGAAGGGGACCGATGTCGATCAGCCGAGGAATCTCGCGAAATCCGTGACGGTGGAGTGACCTTCGAAACAGGCGACGGGAGCCGGGCCGAACATGCTTGTCCCGTGGCGCAAAACCTCGCTAGAGAAACGGCAACGACAATGGGGAGGAAACCGGCATGGCGGATGCAGGCGAGGTAGACATCAAGCGCGACCGTCTGGTCATCATTGCCTCATCGCTTGGCACCGTTTTCGAATGGTATGATTTCTTCGTCTATGGAACGCTGGCCGCGCTGATCGGCAAGCTGTTCTTTCCGGCGGGAAGCGACAGCGCAGCCTTTCTCAAGGCATTGGCGGTTTTCGGCGTCGGCTTCGGCGTGCGGCCGTTGGGCGCACTCCTGTTCGGCTATCTGGGAGACAGGCTGGGCCGCAAATATACCTTCCTTGTCACGATCACGCTGATGGGCGTGGCGACGGCGGGGATCGGCTTCCTGCCGACCTATGCCGTGATCGGCGTCTGGGCGCCGATCCTGCTCGTCACCCTGCGCGCGTTGCAGGGGCTGGCGCTGGGCGGCGAATATGGCGGGGCGGCGATCTATGTCGCCGAACATGCCCCGCGCAAGAAACGGGGCTTCTATACGGGCTTCATCCAGGGCAGCGTTGTCGGCGGCTTCATCCTCTCGCTGGTGGTCGTGCTTTCGACCAACGCGATTATTGGCAAGGAGAGCGACTGGGCGTGGCGGATTCCCTTCCTCTTTTCGTTGCTGCTGCTCGCGGTCTCGCTGTGGATCCGGATGAAGCTGGCCGAAAGCCCGGTCTTCCAGGCGATGAAGGATGCCGGCGAAACCGCGCACAACCCGGTGAAGGAAAGCTTCGATAGCTGGGCGAAGGTTCGCCGAATCCTGGCGGCGATGATCGGGATCGCGGCGGGGCTGACGGTCATCTGGTACACCGCGCAGTTCCAGGCGCTCTATTTCCTCCAGAACGCGCTCCGCATCGATGATACGGCGGCGCAGATCATCGTCGGCGCCGGGGCGATCGCGAGCCTGTTCTGGTTTGTCTTCTTTGGCTGGCTGTCCGATCGCATCGGCCGGAAGAAGCCGATCATCATCGGCTATGCGCTGACCATCGTCCTCATATTTCCGCTGTTTCACGCGATGGCGAACCTGGCCAATCCGGCGCTGTCGGATGCAATGGCGCGAAGCCCGGTGGTCGTGACGGGAAGCGATTGCACCTTCAATCCCTTTGCCCAGTCGGGCCAGGCAACGGCCTGTGGCAAGGTTCTCGACATATTGTCGAAACGCGGCGTGGCCTATACCAAGACCAAGGGCGACCCGGCTTCAGCGCCGGTCGTCACGATCGGGGGCAAGATCGTCGATGCCACCGCACCCGAAGCGCTGGAGGCCGGCCTCAGGCAAGCCGGCTATCATCTCGACAAAATCTCGCCGCCCACGGGCAAGTTGTTCGGGCTGATCCTTTGCATCATCGGCATCGGCTGCCTGTCAGGCATGACCTATGGCCCGGTCGCCTCCTGGCTGGTGGAGCTCTTCCCTGCAAGGGTGCGCTACACCTCGATGTCGATTCCCTATCATATCGGCACGGGCTATTTCGGCGGTTTCCTGCCCTTTATCAGCCAGTATATCGTTGCGCGGACGGGCGATCCCTTTGCCGGGCTGTGGTACACGGTGGGCGTCGTCGCGGTCGCGCTGGTCGTGGCCGCGCTGTTCCTGCCCGAAACCAGCGGCAAGGAACTCGACTGATCGTGCCTGCCCCGCTTCGCCTCTGTCTCGACGGCAATGCGCTCGTCGCCAACTGGCGCTGGCTCGCGGCGCAGAGCGGCAGTGCCGCCTGTGGCGCCGCGATCAAGGCGGACGGATACGGGCTCGGCGCACGGGGCGTGCTCGACCGGCTGGCAGCCGCCGGATGCCGGGATTTTTTCGTTACCACCTGGGATGAGGCCCGCGCGCTCGGCGCACTGCCAGAGGGCATTTCGCTCTCGGTCCTTCACGGTGTGCGAGACGAGGATATGGCCGAAGCACGGACCTCGCGCGCGCGGCCGACGCTCAACACCGCCGAGCAAGTGAAGCGCTGGAAGCAGGGGGGCGGGGCCTTGTGCGATGTGATGGTCGATACCGGTATGAACCGGCTGGGCCTGGCCGTGCAGGATGTGGCCGATGGGCTCCTCGATGGCCTCATCATCGACACGCTGATGAGCCATCTTGCCTCGGCCGATGAGGATGTGGCGCGGAACGAACGCCAGCGCGCGGCCTTTGCCGCGCTTGCCGGGCTGACGGCCGCACGGCGGATGAGCCTCGCCAATTCGGCTGGCATCTGTCTGGGGAGCGCCTATCATTTCGACCTGACACGCCCGGGCCTTGCGCTTTATGGGGGCATCCCGCGCGGCGAGGCGGCGGGGCACATTGCGCAGGTCGCGCACCCGGAAGCGCAGGTGATCCAGCGGCGAAGGATCGGAGCGTGGGAGAGCGTGGGATACAACGCGACCTTTACCGCCGACCGGCCAATGGAACTCGCCGTACTCAACATCGGCTATGCCGACGGCTATCTCAGGGGCTTTTCGAACCGGGGAAGCGCGGGGGGAGGGCGCTTTCCGGTGATCGGGCGCGTGTCGATGGATTTGATCGCGGTCGGCGTGGATGCCGAACCGGGGTTGTGCGAGGGGGACTGGATCAGGCTTGACTACGCCCTGCCCACGGCATCGGCGCAATCCGGCATGGCGCAGTATGAGCTGCTGACGGCGCTGGGCGCGCGTTTCGACCGGGTGTGGGGATAGAGAAAGGGCCGCCCCGAAGGACGGCCCCGGCTCTTTCACTTGGGTTATGGGTTAGAATTTCAACTTTGCGCTGACCGCATAGCGGCGACCGAGCGCGTCGTATGTCGATGGATAGGTATTGCCGCTGTTGAATGTGGTGCTGCCTGCCGTATTCCCGACGACTGGCGGCTTGCGATCAAAAATGTTGCTGGCGGTCAGCACCAATTCGACATTGTCATTGACCTTGAAGCGCGTTGCGAGATCGAAATAATCAAAGGCCGGGATCCGGTTGAAGTTGACGGTCTGGCCGTTCAAAGGCCCACCCGACAGGTTGCCCGAAAAGAGAGGTGCGAGACCGGGTTCGAATTTCACCGGGGAGATGTGGCGCCAGAGCAGCGATGCATCGATGTTACCGAAGGAAAGCGTGGTTCTTTGGTTGAACGAGAACTCCGGCTGGATCGAGGCACAGTTCGCGCTGAAGAAGCCCGTGCATTCCCGGTTGACCCCGCTCGGCGTGGCCTGGAATTTCGAACTGGCAGTATAGTTCCCGGTGAAGTTGAGCGACAAATCGGCAAAGCCCAGGTCACGCTTGTAGTTGACCGTCAGATCGACCCCGTCCGTGGCCAGCCTGCCAAGGTTGGACAATGGCTGGGGAAGGCCGGGTGTTGTTACAACGCTGCCGCTAAGCTGCCCCGTCCCCGGATTGCGCCGGATCCCGGTGCAGGCCGCAGAGGTGGCCGAAGCAGCAGTAATATTACCGAAGCAAGCCGAGATGATGTCACCGGGAGTGGGGAAAGAAACCGCCCCGCGTACCTTGATGTTGTAATAGTCGACCGTCACCGACAGCCCCGGCAATATACTTGGCTGGAGCACCACCCCGAACGTATAGCTGTTCGACGTTTCCGGCCCCAGATTGGGGTTGCCACCGCCGGTCGCATTCGCCTGTCCGGCACTTGGCTGGGCGATTGTGCCGTTCGCAACTGCTGCCGCCGGCGCACCCTGCGCAAGGCAGATCGCGGCAAGATTTGCGTTCCCGACCGGCGCCGCACCGGCGCAAGGATCGACCGCCAGGTTGGTCAATCCAGTTGTGACGGGCGCGAACAACTCGTTGATATTGGGCGCGCGCAGCGAATGCTGATAGACGCCCCGGAACTTGACGTCCTTGATCGGCTGCCAGGAACCGCCGAACTTGTAGGTCGTGGTGTTGAAGGTTGGCGACGTCGGCGTGAAAATCTTGTAGTGCGAATAGCGGACGCCGGCTTCGAACGTCAGATTCTCGAAAAACGGCCTGTCCTGCACGAGAGGGGCGATGAGTTCGCCAAAGCCTTCATAAACGTCATAGCCGCCGTTGATATCCGGGGCTGCACCGCCTGCGCCCTGCAATTCACCGGGTGTCTTGGCGAGGAGGTCGGCAGCTTGTGATGCCTGATACTTACGATATTCCGCGCCAACCGCGAAACCTATCGGATCCGATGCGAAAGGCGAAGTCGTTCCAAAGTCGCCGTTGACGAGGCCGCGGACCTGGGAGAGCGACGTCTTGTTATTAGTTGTGGAATCGGCGCTCAGGAAGGCCGCCTGAGCAGGGGTGATGCTTCCGGGCCCACCGAAAATGTTGAGCGGGACGCAGTTGTTCGAAGGATCGATGCACGTGGTCGCATTCGTCGCGTTCACGGCCTGCGTGATGCGTGAGAGCAGCGCAAATTTCTTGGTTGTATTCAGGTTTGTACTCTCGCCATAGCTTCCCGCAACGTCGAATTTGATGCGGTCGGTAATGTTACCCCGCACGCCCGCGCGATAATCGAATACGGTCGTCTGGAAATCCTGGATCCGCGAGCCGATTTCCGGCAGGCGGCGCAAAGTTTCGACATCAAGGGTCAGGAAATTCGGCTGGGTTGGATCGGTTTCCGCCGCCGCCGCCGTGCAGGCTGCTGCAGAAATTCCCTGATCGGCACAAAGTTGATTGCGAACTCCGAGCGGCAGAAACGGATTGCTGATGGGGATCGTCAACACCTCGTCGAATATGCCGGATGGCGCGACAATCGCCTTCACATTGTTCTTGGAAAAGAGCGCGCGCGCATAAACTTCGATGCCGTCGGCCACTTCATAATTGCCTGCGCCATATATGTTGAACCGTTCGAAAGGCGTCTGGAAGACATTGAACGGATTGAAGTTGAACTGCTGGAAAACGGGTACGAGCGTGCCTGTCGCTGGGTCGACCTGCGTTAGCGCGCCGCCAAGAACGATCACGGCGGGAACGGTAGTAACGGATCCCGCCGGACGCCCGCTCTGCGAGCTATACTGGGTACTGGAGACTGGGCGTGCGCCCTGCGATACCGGGTCGGCCTGCTGGTAACCGATTCCCAGAACGACGTTTCCACGTCCATCGTCGAGATTTGCGCCGATCGTAAGGTCCGTGCGGAAATAATTTCCGTCTCCCTCTTCGGTAATGGCATTGCCAACCGACAGCTCGACACCCGAAAAATTCTTCTTCGTGACGAAGTTGACCACGCCGGAAATGGCATCTGCGCCATAGGTCGTCGACGCACCGCCGGTTAGCGCATCCACGCGTTCGACCAGTGCCAGCGGAATGTTGTTCAGATCGACCCGGCCGACCGTATTTGATGGCGTGATACGGGCACCATCGAGCAGCACGATATTGCGGTTCGACCCGAGTCCGCGAAGGTCGACAAACGATGCGCCGCCATTACCGTTGTTCACTGCGGAACCGATGTTTGGAACGACGCCCGGAATTTGCCGCAATATGTCTTCGGCGACATTCGTCTGGCGCAGCGTAATCTCTTCGGCGGTGGTTACATTGACCGGAGTTGAGGCAACCAGGTTCGGATTGGAAATCAGCGTCCCCGTCACGATGATCTCATCGGCCGCCGCCTCATCCTCCGCAGCCTGCGGTGCTGCCTCCTGCGCCCATGCGGGCTGCGCCAGGAGGATCGGGGCGGAAGTGGCGAGCGCGGTGGCCAGCAGGAAGCGACTTTTTTGCATTTTTATATCCCTTTTTCGGTCATGCCCGTATCGATGCGCACGACAACTCTACGCATGACAGAATAAACGAACGTCACGCGGCAAGAGAGAATATAAACTGCAAAAGTCTGAGCATTATTATTTCAATATCATGTTGCAACAATGCAACATTTATTGAGGCAATCGTCATAGAGCCGTATATACACTTGAATTATCTTTTTGGATGCAGGAATTTACAAAAAATTGAGAGTGTGATCTTGCAGCCACTTCCGCACCGATCGCGGACCGACCCGATTCGCTTCTGGTCCGCGCCTGTTCCCGATGATTCGCGGCCCGGCTTTGCCACGCTCATGTTGCAGCGCACTATAATTGGGGCTAGGGGTGGACTTTCCACCTCAGGGGTCGCCGCGATGGCCAAGATAGCGAATGATGGAACCACGCCCATCATCATCAAGAAATATGCAAACCGCAGGCTCTACAACACCGATACCTCGGCCTATATCACGCTTGACGACCTGGCGAAGATGACGCGCGACGGCAGCGAGTTCCAGGTCCTCGATGCCAAGAGCAATGACGACATCACCCACAGCGTCCTCACCCAGATCATCATGGATGAGGAGGGGCGCGGGCAGGCAATGCTCCCCGCCGGGTTCCTGCGGCAATTAATCTCTATGTATGGCGATTCGATGCAGGCGATGGTGCCAGGCTATCTCGAAGCCTCGATGGATGCGTTTCGCAAGAACCACGCCCAGTTCCGCGAAGCGCTGGAAGGGGCGATCACCAGCGGGCCGTTCGGCGAAATCGCCAAGCGCAACCTTGCCATGTTCGAAGCCGCGACAAGCGCGTTCCGGCCAAAGGCGGCTGCGGACAAGAAGGATGACGAGATTGCCGCGCTCAAGGCGCAACTGGCGGCGCTCCAGGCCAAGGTGGATCGGCTGGGGTAGGGTCGGAGCCGCGCTACCCCTTGCACACCGCAATTGCCTCCGGCTCCGGCCGCTTTCCCACAGGCTCGAACACGCGCAGATATGTGCCCTTTTGCGGGAGCGCCTTTGCCTCGCTGAGCCGGTATCCCACCGCGGCCAGCTCGCAGGCGAGGAGCGCCGGGGGTGTGCCGTGGCTGGCGGTCGGACGCTCGGCATCGACAATGACAACCTGCCCGCCGGCTTTCAGCGAAGGACGCATGCGCCAGAGGAACTCATAGGGTGCCGAAATTTCGTGATACATATGCACCATCAGGATGCGGTCGAAGCTGTTTGCCGGCAGCTTGGGGTCGGCAGGCGCGCCCAGCTTCACACTGACATTGTCGAGATGCTCACGATAAACGCGCTCGGCCAGCCGGTTGCGCACGGCCGCCACCACGTCCTGGGCCAGCACCCGGCCTTTCGGGCCGACGCGTTCGGCCAGGCGGATCGTGTAGTAACCTTCGCCCGCACCTATATCAGCGACGGTCATGCCGGGCCTGATGCCCGCCAGATCCATGACGCGGTCGGCCTCGTTCAGGCGGTCGCGCGCTTCTTCGGTTGACCAGCGGCTCGAGGTGATGGGAGAGACGGGGCGGTGCGCCGCCGGAAATTCGGCCGACGTCACATCCCGATCCGAACGTGGAGAAGCGACTTCGCCACACCCGGCCAGCAACATCGCCCCGCCAAGGGCGATTGCCGCGCCGGCCCTAATCGACATCCTCCACATCGACTTTTTCCCCTGTCACGCGCTGCGATAGGGCGGCGGCCATGAACCGGTCAAGGTCGCCATCAAGGACATCGCCCGGCGCAGTGGACGTCACGCCCGTCCGCAGGTCCTTGACCAGCTGGTAGGGCTGGAGGACGTAGGAGCGGATCTGGTGGCCCCAGCCGATGTCGGTCTTGGCGGCGTTGGCGGCGCTGGACTCGGCTTCGCGCTTCTGCAGTTCGGCTTCATAGAGCCGGGCCTTGAGCTGCTTCATCGCCTCGGCGCGGTTCTTGTGCTGCGATCTCTGGTTCTGGCACGAAACGACGATGTTGGTCGGGAGATGGGTGATGCGCACCGCGCTGTCGGTCGTATTGATATGCTGCCCGCCAGCGCCCGAGGCGCGATAGGTGTCGATCCTCAGTTCGCTTTCGTTGATCTCGATATCGATCTCGTCATCGACCACCGGATAGACCCAGACGCTTGAGAAGCTGGTGTGGCGGCGGGCGTTCGAATCATAGGGGCTGATGCGGACCAGCCTGTGCACCCCGCTTTCGGTCTTGGCATAGCCATAGGCATTCTCGCCCTTGATCAGCAGCGTCGCGGATTTGATTCCGGCCTGCTCGCCCACATGATAATCGATCAGCTCGACCTTCATGCGCCTGCGCTCGGCCCAGCGGGTGTACATGCGTTGCAGCATTTCCGCCCAGTCCTGGCTTTCGGTGCCGCCCGCGCCGGCGTTGATTTCGATATAGGTGTCGTTGGCGTCGGCCTCGCCCGCGAGAAGGGCTGCCACCTTGTCGCGCTCGGCACGCTCGGCAAGCGTGGCGAGTGCAGCGGCGCCTTCATCGACCATCGCCTCATCGCCTTCGGCTTCGGCCATTTCCATCAGCTCGACCGTATCGCTCAATTCGGACTGGATGGCGCGCGTCGCAGCAATCGCCTCTTCGAGTCGACGGCGTTCGCGCATGACTTCCTGCGCCGCTTTGGGGTTGTCCCACAGCGCCTGATCCTCGACCTTGGCGTTCAGCTCACCAAGCCGCTTGAGCGCGCGATCCCAATCGAGGAAGCGGCGCAGCAGGTCGAGTGCGGCATTGATCTGGTCGGCGTGAGCCTGCGCTTCAGCGCGCATTGTGTCTCTCCAAGGGTCTGGCGTTCAAAGTGCGGGGCGGCGTTAGTAGATTCCGCCCTCGCGTTGCAAGAACTCGCTGTCACGTGGCTGGTTGGCGGCGGCGCCGTTCTCCATCGTTGCGGCATCGGTCTTCTTCTTGACGTCGCCCAGTTCATCGCGCCGGATCGAGCGGCGCGGCTCGCTCTCGGGCTTGAAGGCTTCCCAGATCACGGCGGCCTTGGGGTCGCTCGTCGGCCAGGTCCCGAAGACGCGCTTGCCCGAGGCCCGGTCGATCCGGATCATGCGGATCCCCGAAGGCGCGCGGAAGGGAATGACCGGCATGTCTTTCATGGCCTTTTCGGCAAAGTCCCTGAAGATCGGCACTGCCACTGTACCGCCCTGCGCATAACCACCCATCGAACGCGGCGTATCATAGCCCATGTAAAGCCCGGCCACGAGATCGGGCGAGCCGCCGACGAACCAGACATTGGTGGGGCCGGTCGTCGTGCCGGTCTTTCCAAAAAGCGGGCGCTTCATGTCGCGCAGGCCAACCGCGGTGCCGCGCTGGACCACGCCCTCAAGAATATGGACAACCTGATAGGCCGTCAGCGGGTCCATGACCAGCCGGGTGCGGGTGGCGGGGCGGGGCATGGGCCTGCCATCATATTCGGGCATGTTGCAACGTTCGCAGGGCCGCGTATCGGCGCGGAAGCGGACCTTGCCGTGGCGGTCCTGGACAAAGTCGATCATGGTCGGGCGCACGTCGACGCCGTTACGCACGAGGATCGCATAGGCGTTGACCATCTTGGCGACGGTCGTTTCGCCCGCGCCCAGGGCAATGGAGAGAACCTGCGGATAATTCCTGCCCGGCTTGCTGATCCCCACCGAGGAGGCCATCCTGACGACGCGTTCCATGCCCGTCTGCGAAGCGGCGCGGACCGTCATCAGGTTGCGCGACTGCTCAACCCCCCAGCGCATCGTGTGCGGGCCCGATCCGCCGCCGGTAAAATTGCGGAAGCATTTCTCGCCGAGCCGGGCGGACTGGAATACGCAAAACGGCCCATCGATGATGATCGAGGCTGGCGTCATCCCGCCATCGAGCGCTGCGGCATAGACGAAGGGCTTGAAGCTCGATCCCGGCTGGCGCTCCGCCTGGGTTGCGCGATTATAGGATGCGATGCGGGAGTCGAAGCCGCCCTGCATCGCAAGAACCTGCCCCGTGTGCGGGTTCTCGACGACCATGCCGCCCGAAATCTCTGGAATATTGCGCAGCACCCAGAACCCGCCTTCGGCCTTGACCGCAATGACGTCACCGGGCTTGAGCTGGCTGAACGCCGTCTCGGCGGTGCGGCTGCGCGGCATGGTCGCGGCGGAGGCGGGCATGACGCCGGTCCGGCCATCGGCAAAACCCAGACGGGCCGAGTCCACGCCTTTCGAAAGGACGACGGCCACCCGCCAGTCGGGATAACCCGCGCCGAGATTGGCCGAAGCCAGTTGTTGCGCCCAGTTATTGCCGAGTTCGAGCGTCCGGATCGGCCCACTCCACCCCTTGCCGCGATCGTAGCGGACAAGGCCGTCGCGCAAGGCGCTTTCGGCATATTGCTGGAGCTTGGGATCGAGCGATGACCGGACCCAGAGCCCGCCATCATAAACGCTGAAGGGATTGCGCCCCCCGTCTGCATTTTCGCCGAACTTTGCGATCAGCTCGCGCCGCAGCTCTTCGGTATAATATCCGCCCACCGCTTCGCTTGAGGCAGCAGCGCGCGGCACCGTCCCCAGCGGCTGGGCCACTGCTACGTCGTGATCGGCAGGGGCGATGAACTCGTTCCTGAGCATTTCGCCCAGCACCCAGTTTCGCCGCTTGAGCGCGCGATCATAGAAGCGCTCGGGCCGGTAGTTGGACGGCCCCTTGGGCAGGATCGCGAGATAGGCCATTTCGTGCAGCGCCAGCTCGCCCACATCCTTGCCGAAATAGGCGCGTGCGGCGGCCTGCACGCCAAAGCTGCGGCGGCCGAGATCGATCTGGTTCAGGTAAAGCTCGAGAATCTGCTGCTTGGTCAGCGCATTTTCGATCCGCTTGGCAAGGATCGCTTCCTTGACCTTGCGGACATAGCTCGCCTCGTTGGTCAGCAGCAGGTTCTTGGCGACCTGCTGGGTGATCGTGGACGCCCCGACCGGACGCCCAGAGCTTGTCATGTTGGTGACGATTGCGGTGAGGATGCCCGGATAGTCGAGCCCGCTATGATCGAAAAAGGTCCGGTCCTCCGCCGCAAGATAGGCGCGGATGAGCAGCGGCGGATATTCGTCGAAGCGCAGCTCGACACGCCGCTCGCGCGCATAGCTGTGAACCGGCGCGCCATCATAGCCGCGCACATAGGTCGGCAGCGGCGGCTCATAGGTCTTGAGCCGGTCAACCGAGGGCAGATTGCGCGCGAACAGCAGCCAGATGACGAACCAGCCCAGAATGGCAAGGCCTGCCGCATAGGCCAGCCAGCGGAACCAGTTGATCTGCCAATATTCCCGCCACAGCGCGACCGCCCTGTTCGTATCGCGGCGCAGGCGGACCTTCAGGCCGGGACTCTCAGACGCATCATCCATCTCTGCCGAGCGTCTAGAGCCTGATCGTTTTGGGGGGAAGCACTTTGTGTTTTGGCGAGGTGTTGCGATCTTGTTCGTTACAGTATAACGTCGCGCGAGAAATCATCTCGTTGGAGCAGCCTGCATGAAAACTGCACTTCCCGCCATGGCATTTGCGTGCCTCTGCCTCGCAACAACGGCCTCTGCCGATCCCGCCCGGCCTGTCGCGGCGCAGTCGCCGCTGCTTGGCACATGGGTGCTGGACCTGACGCGAATGCCGGATGCCAATGCTGTGCTGCCCAGGCGCGTGACTTATGGCTTCGCTGATGTTGGGCAGGGCTTTTGGCAGGGCACGGTCGATATTGTTGCACCCGATGGCAGCGTCAGGCACATGGTTTCGCGCTACACGCGCGACGGGCGGGCAGTGAAGATCGAGGGCGATCAACTCGAGGCGGACAGCGTTGCGGTAACCACACCTGCGCCGAACATTCTCGTGATGGGCCTCGCCAAGGACAATCGCCCGGGATCGACGCGAGTCTATTCAGTTTCGGCCAATGGCATGGAATTGACCGAATCCGCCGTTAGCGTCGCCGACGACGGCATGCCGCTCGTGCGAACCTTCCACTTTACACGCATGCAGCCTCAGGACTTGCGGTAATGGTATCGGCCATGGCTCAGGTGCCGTGCCGCATGAATTGGGAGATCGCCCCCTTGATGCCTCAGGCAGCTTGTTTGGGGCGGGCGCAAAGTTCGATGCCGAGTTCATCGATCACCCGGAGCAGTGTTTCGAGCGTCGGGTTCCCGCCGGTGCGCAGGCCGGTATAAGGGCTTGCACGGCTGATGCCGGTTGCCTTTGCGACCGTGCTTGGGCCCCGTGCCCGGGTTGAATTTCGGCGCGCTTCCCAACGCCCCCTATTGGGTGTCCCGTCGCCTAGTGTTACTGGCGGCCGCTGGTACATGAAAGGACACTTATGGATTATGTCCGGCTTGGA
>CXWL01018252.1_pt1 | contig 24094 bp, 20 predicted proteins | sample 590931 | NCBI WGS metagenome assembly CXWL01 (sample SAMEA3498368, study PRJEB10139) | groundwater metagenome | biome: water well; material: biofilm material | place: Germany | collected 2015-04-27
TCAGCACTGGCCTTGACCTCCAGCGCCACACGCTCCGCGGTGCAGTCTTCCGATTTCTTGAGTCTGTTCTTGACGTTCGTCTGGCAAACCAGGCTGAGGTAGTCCGTATAGGCAGGGCTCTGCATCGTCGCACAGTAGGCGTTCTGGTTGCGGGCCTCCAGTGCGGCGAACATACGCACCATCGCTCGCAGATCCTCGATGGGTTCCGCTCCAAAGACAGGAGCCATGGCGAGCGACATGCCGACGACCAGAACCACCATCACGATACATAAGCTATTTATCAATCTGTTCCTCCTGATTGCATGTTCCACCACCCCTACCACGCCGCGCCCGCCTAAACCTGCCCGGCATATCCCTGGCGCAGCCTCCGATGCAGCGACGATAGCACGGTGCGTTCTCTTGCCGAAGAAGATTAGCCTTTCTATCTACGCCATCTGCGGAGAAAAAAAGGTGTCAGACGCCCCGTTTCCGATAGGGCGAGAAAACTAGGGCATTTTGATTTTTATTGTCGCAGGGGAGCGGGCGGGAGCGGAGGTCACCGGAGGCGCGGGGACCCGCCGATGATCGGCCAGGCCAAAAAATGAAGAAAAGCCGTATGGCGCTACGGCGAGGAATCGGACGGGACGAGCGGTTCCAGAGCCTTGATCAGCTCGGGAATGTCACGGCTCGCAATCTTCTACCCCCAGCTCTTGCGACCCACTTGTGTATTCCCGTATTTGCCGCGCCGCCTGGAGCATATCGAGCAGAAGCGAGTCGTCACGCTGCATACACGGCTTCCATATGGGAAAGAATGTGCTTGCGCCGTATGTAGTTGCGGCTTTCCTCCACCAACCGTTTCTCAACAAGATCAACCGATCGACCGAACAATGACTCCAACTCTTCCTTCATATCCAGCAAATGTTCAATCCCCCAATCTGAATCGAGGCTGAACGTCACCAGCACATCCACATCACTGTCCGGACGGAAATCCTCCCGGAGCACGGAACCGAAGAGCGCCAGCTCAGTCACCTTCCACTTCCGGCAGAACGCCGCAATTTGTTCTTTCGGCACATCAATCTGAATTTTTCCATTCATGACGTCCCCACGCAGTTGTGACATTGTCGATGGTAGCACCACTCATCGACAATGTCACCGGACCGGTGGAGTGGCGCCCGGGAGTCATACTTCGATTCAGATCATATCGAGATATGATAAAGTAAATTCAGGCACTGAGGTCTTATAGATCGGAGTCTCCTATGAGACCGACGAACGTCACTCCTCTCAACCTCTCCGATTACGGCATTTCACCTGACCAAGGGTTTCTCTCGCAAGATCCGCTTGAACAGCTGCCGGACTCGTCGGGGCTCAACCATCTTGGGCAAGAATTGCCGAAGTTGCTCAGTGCTCGTATGGTCCGGCAATTCATCGACGGGCAGCACCAACTTCTTCCGTCTATTCCCGCAATGTGGAGTGATCAGGATTATCGAGCCGCAATGCGAATTCTGTCCTTCGCCGGGCATGCCTATGTGTGGGAAATGCCTGACCAGCCGGCTGCGACGCTGCCTCCACAACTCGCACAACCCTGGCACGACGTCGCGCTGAAGCTGGGCCGGCCCCCGGTGCTTTCCTATGCCTCCTATGCGCTCGATAACTGGCGCAGACTCGATCCAACCAAGCCTATTCAGCTCGATAACATTGTGCTCCTCCAAAACTTCCTCGGGGGCCTGGATGAAGAGTGGTTTGTGGTCATCCACGTCCAAATCGAACGACAGGCAGGGCCGGGGTTGGCCGGCCTCATTCGGGCCATGAACGGTGCCGCCGGTGACAAGCCTGACGAAGTGCTCGCCGGGCTTCGATCACTCGCTGCAGCCCAAACCGCGATGAGGGACACGCTGCTGCGCATGAAGGAACGATGCGACCCATATATGTATTACAACCGCGTGCGTCCCTACATTCATGCCTGGAAGAACAGCCCTGCGCTCCCCCATGGGCTCATCTATGAAGGCGTTGGGGCCTATGCAGGACAGCCGCAACAGTTCCGCGGGGAAACCGGCGCGCAGAGTTCTATCGTGCCATGTCTCGATGCCGGGTTGGGGATCTCTCACGCTCCCGACCCCCTTACGGTATATCTGCAAGAAATGCGGGAGTATATGCCGCCACAACACCAGGCATTTCTCCTCGCGGTCGAGCAAACGACTGATGCGGACGGCAGACCGCTGCTCCCCGGTTATATCCGAAATCGGAGATCGCACAATCCAGAACTCTGGAATGCCTACTGCACGTGCGTCGACTTACTGGCGCAGTTTCGCGACATCCATGTTGGCTACGCCGACAGCTACATCCATCGCCAACACCAGATCCATGCCAGCAACCCCAGCGCGGTAGGAACGGGCGGCACGCCCTTTATGGCCTATCTCCAGAAACATCTGGACGAGACGCGGCGCGTGATCGTTGACTAGGCCTGCCATCCGGCGTATCGTTTCGCACACTCACCTCACCCCTGAGGTTTCACCATGCAGGCAACTTCAGGCTATGCTCCTCGCCTCGCACAGGATCTCATCCTCGACGAATTGTTCGATCTCTCCCTATACAAAGCGCTCCGAGGCGTGACTCAACCGGATGTCCACGACACGCTGGATGAGTTGATCAAGGTTGAAACCGCCCATCTCGCCTTCTGGCAGCGGTTCTTCAATCTTAAACTGGAGCAGCTCGACCTCGGCCGGCGTATCAAGTTGTCGGTCATCATACTGGTCTGCCGGCTCTTTGGCTCAACGGCAGTTCACCTCGTCCTCGAAGCGATCGAGGTGCACGGGGTGCGGAAGTATCTTGCCGTCTGGCAGGCCTACCAGCGCAAACCGCTGGCCGAAGCGCTGCGCGGGATTCTCATGGATGAATTCAAGCACGAGGATGTGCTCGTCACGGCACTCACGCAGCGAAAGATCAACCCCGAAAAGATCCGCAATATCTTTCTTGGCTTAAACGATGGCCTGGTGGAAATTCTTGGCGCGGTGAGCGGATTCTTCGGAGCCTTCGGCAGCACGACGCTGGTCCTGATCGCCGCCTCGACCACCGCCGTTGCCGGAGCCTTATCGATGGCCGCCGGCGCCTTTCTGGCGCTGAATTCTGAGAAGGAAGTGAAATCGACCGAGGTGGCAAAGAAAATCTTCTTGGGCGAGGAATCTGAATTCTCTCCGATGGAAGAGCAGCCGTTGTCATCGGCACTGGTTGTCGGCTCAGCCTACCTCCTGGGCGCCATCGTCCCTGTCTTCCCCGTGCTGATGGGCGCTACAGATGCGCTGTTTTCCATTCTGACGGCCGGCCTCATGGTGGTGCTCGTATCCGCGATTCTCTCGTTCCTGTCCGGCATGGACATCAAACGACGCATCATACTCAACCTGGTGATCATCACCGTGGCGGTCAGCATCAGCTATGGCATCGGAATCGTGGCGAAGAACTACTGGGGGATTGCGTTGTAGGCTTTATCGTGGAGAGAACATGGGAAGTTCGCGTGACCCTTCCGCCTCTCGTTGAATACGCTCCCGTTCGGCGCGTGAGGCTTCCAGGACATCATGCAGCATGTCGTCCGTCATTTGCGTCATCTGCGCCGCCGCATCTTTCATATCGGCGTGCTCGACCGCGCGCGAGAGCACTTCGGATTTGGTCGCGCCCTTTTTCTGACCCATAAACGGCTTGGTAATCAGGAATACCACATCCCGCACCGGCATGAACCGCAAGAATCGACGGAGCAGACGAATCGTCTGGATCGGGTAACAGAAGAGCTTGTACATGAACAACTTCTGCAACCCCTTCTGCCGCACGCGATTGATCGTCTCGCCAGGCAGACAGGTGGGGTCGATTTCAGAGCACTTGAAATACTTATACCAATCGGTCGATTCCTGCACCAATCCGCGCTTTACATACTCCTGCCACAGCGGAGTCCCGCGGTAGACACAGAGCCGGTTGAAACCGAATGTATCCAGCGGCAGCTTGGCGGCGAAGTCAAACGTGGCCTTCATATCTTCGACGGTCTCGTCGGGATTGCCGACCGTGAAAAATCCATGCACGATTTCGATGCCGGCCTTCTTGGCATTCTTGACTGCCGTCGTCACCTCTGCCAACGTCTGCTCCTTCTTCAACCGGTCGAGGATCTTCTGACTGCCGCTCTCGATCCCGAACATGACCGTACGGCAATGGGCCTTGGCCATCGCAGGAAAGAGATGTTGAGCAACGGAATCAACCCGGCCCTCAATGCCCCACTGAATGGTCAGCTTCTCGTCCATCACCCCTTGGCAAATGGCCTCGATCCGCTTCGGCTGAAGCAGAAAATGATCGTCCACGAAATACACCGACCCGTAGCCATGCTCTTCGAGATACTTAAGCTCGGCGACCACGTGCGCAGGCGTTCGTGCTCGCCATTTGCCTTCATTGAAAATCGGGATATCACAAAACACGCAAGGCCAGGGGCAGCCGCGCGAGGTCTGCATCGTGGTAAACCGTTCCATCGACAGCACCGCCGGCACATCCAATGGCATCGACTCGATGAAGTCGAGCTTCAGACTCTCCCGATCAGGGAAGGGCCACTGATCTAAATGGCGTTCCATCGGACGGTTTGGATTGTGCACAACCTTGCCGTCCTTCATCCAGGTCAGGCTGGCCACGGCTTCCGGGCTGTCAAAATTAGCCAGCAGATCAAGTAACAGCTGCTCACCGTCGCCACGGCAGACATAATCGACTTCGGGACACTGCAATTTGACCAGCGGAGCGTTGAGGCTGGCAAAGACGCCGCCGAACGCCAGCTTCACTTTTGAATTGGTCGCGCGAATCTGGCGCGCCAGAATTTTCGCGTAGGGGTAACTGGTCGTACTCAGAAAACTCAGGCCGACAAGGTCGGGCTGTTCACGATTAATTTGATCGATGATGACGTCGCTCGGCGTATCGGGATTCGCCTGGTCGAACATCACGCATTCATGCCCCGCCTGCTTTACAACAGACGAGAGCGACATGATGCCGATGGGCGGAAAACCCATGACACGGATATTGCCGTTTTTCGCGCGGGTTTTTGCCGGAAGCGCGTAGAACTGGGGATCACGGACGTGGATGAGAAAAACTCGCAGACAGACTCCTTGGTTCGGCTTCGACTACTACCGAGTGCGCGGACAGCGGAAGGATGCAACGGAAAGAGCAGAGGGCACAATGAAAAAACGCAATCCTTAGGATGAGACTAGCACGATACTAGGTTCGGTGGAAGCGAATAGTTTAGGGGGCGACCCTTCACGATGACGATCGAACGATGAATGCAGGGGCCGGATACCGACCGGGGGTGCTGAGCGTCGCTCAGCACCCCCGGTCAACACACGACGAAAGAAATCGTTATCGACCCAACGCCAGCTTGATCGCATTGCCGATTTCGGCTGGATTCTTCACGACCTTCACACCGGCTGATTCGAGCGTCTTCATTTTTTCAGCTGCGGTCCCCTTACCGCCGGACACAATGGCGCCGGCGTGGCCCATGCGACGCCCTGGAGGAGCCGTGATGCCGGCGATAAAACTCACGACCGGCTTCTTCACATTCTTCTTGATGAACTCAGCGGCTTTCTCTTCCGCATCGCCGCCGATCTCACCGATCATCACAATCCCCTGGGTCTCGGGATCTTTCTCGAACAGCGCTAACACATCGACAAAGCCGGTTCCATTCACCGGGTCTCCGCCGATCCCGACACAGGTAGTTTCGCCAAGGCCCAGCGTCGACAGCTGGTGCACCGCTTCATAGGTGAGGGTCCCGCTGCGCGAGACAACACCGACGATGCCCTTTTTATGAATGAAACCGGGCATAATACCGATTTTCGCTTCGTCCACCGTAATCACACCGGGACAGTTCGGACCGATTAATCGCACATCGCGGCCATAGAGCGCCCGTTTCACCTTCACCATGTCGTTCACCGGAATGCCTTCGGTGATACAGATGATCAGCCTGACGCCGGCGTCGGCGGCTTCCAGAATCGCATCGGCACAGAAGGGCGGCGGCACGAAAATAAGCGATGTGTCACAGCTCTCTTTCTTGACCGCATCCCGCACCGTATTGAAAACGGGAATGCCTTCAACTTCCTGCCCGGCCTTCCCGGGTGTGACACCGGCAACGACCTTTGTTCCATAGGCCTTGCACTGCGTCGCATGGAACGAGCCTTCTTTGCCCGTGATTCCCTGCACTACTACCCGCGTGTTCTTATTCACCAGAATTGACATAGTCTCGTCCCTTCACAGACTCCCGTTTCTAAAAAAGGCCCTTTCGGTGCGCGTCTTCAATGGTGGCTCGATGCATGTCGTACTGCGCAGCACTCAACTTCTCCGTGGGACCGTCAGCAAACGGCATGGCAAACAGCAAGAAAAACTGAATCCAGAATCCCATCCCTTGTCGCTGCTCGATGGTCCCGATCTCTTTCCCCTGGCGATCCTTATAACTCGTTCGTGTCGCGAGGTCTTGCGCAACATACCCGGGTATCATGGTAAACGTAATCGTGGATACGGCCGCGGACCAGGAAAGGCCATCGTCTCCCGCCTCAAGCACAGCAATGTCTGCATGAAGGTCTGCGGGATTACCGTTCATGACGACGGAAGAAAACAAACCGGAATCAAGGTAGGCCTTGACCGCCTGCTCACGAGAATCGCCGAGCCCTTCCTTCCCCTGAGGACCGATCCCTGCGACATGGAGTGCGATGGACTTCTTTGCCGGCTGAACCGACTGCGACGGTTGCTGCGCCGACACCGATGGCGCCCCATCCCGGACCATGATGCACCCGGAAGTGCTCAACGACAGGAGCACCAATGTGATGATTGCCCAGGGCATTTTCTGCACACAACCTTCCACGCATGCGCTGGCCCATAAACCGAAACTTTCTTGCAGAAACAAATGCCGGTCCTGCTTATGCCGCTTTGCCGGTCAGCTTCACAATTTTTTGCGCTGCTTCCCACAAGTCGTTGGCCACTTCCAGCTTCAGGCCGGACTCGGCCAACAGTTTGCGGCCTTCTTCTGCATTGGTTCCCTGCAAGCGAACCACCAGGGGCACCGTGATCTTCACTTCCTTGGCGGCTTCGATCACGCCGTTGGCAATACGCTCGCAGCGCACAATGCCGCCGAAAATGTTGATGAAGATGCCCTTGACGTTCGGATCCTTGAGGAGAATCCGGAAACCGGCCGCCACCGTCTCTTTGGTCGCGCCACCGCCGACATCCAGAAAGTTCGCCGGCTCACTGCCCGCCAGCTTGATCACATCCATCGTCGCCATGGCGAGGCCCGCGCCGTTGACCATGCAACCGATGTTGCCGTCCAGTTTCACGTAATTCAGATTGTTCGCGCCGGCTTCGATTTCCAGCGGCTCTTCTTCGTGGAGATCGCGCATCTGTTGAACATCGGCATGTTTGAACAGCGCGTTGTCGTCGAAGGAGACCTTGCCGTCGAGGGCAACGATGGTTTTTTCTTTGGTGATGATGAGCGGGTTGATCTCGACCATCGCCGCGTGCTTTTCCATAAACATGCGATAGAGGTTACCCATCATCTGGATGAAGGGATTCATCACGGCCGGCTCGATCGTATTGAGGCCGAGGGCGAACGCCACGTTGCGTCCGTTGTAACCCTGGAATCCCACCGCGGGATCGATCAATTCCTTGATGATTTTCTCGGGCGTCTTTTCCGCCACCTCTTCGATTTCCATGCCGCCTTCGGTGCTGGCGATGAAGACAGGCCACCCGGAATCGCGGTCCACCAGGATGCTCAGATACAATTCCTTACTAATGTTCGCACCCTCTTCGAGGAGGAGCCGATGGACCTGACGGCCCTTCGGGCCGGTCTGGTGCGTGACCAGCGTCTTACCGATCAATTCCTTGGCCAGGCCTGCTACGGCCGCCTTGTCCTTGGTGATCTTGACGCCGCCCGCCTTGCCGCGGCCGCCCGCATGGATCTGCGCCTTCACGACAAACACCGGCGTGTTCAGCTCATTGGCCCAGGCCGTCGCCGATTCCGGAGACGTCACTTCTTTTCCGCGCGGGACCGGCACTCCGAACTGCGCAAACAACTGCTTCGCCTGAAACTCATGCACATTCATGCTGTACCCCTCTTAGCTCTCTTTTCTGGTGTAGGCCGGGAGGACCATGGGCGAGATGACATTGCTCAGATTGCCGTGCTGTTTCGCATCGGCGCGGAACCGCTGCAGATGTTGCACGGTGAGCTTGCCCTGTTTCATGGAGCCGGTGCGCCCGGCGGCCGTCAATCCCGAGCGTTTGCCGAAGACCATCAGGTCGAGCAGCGAATTCCCCATCAAGCGATTGCGGCCGTGCAGTCCCCCGGAGGCTTCGCCGGCCACGAACAGATTCTTCACGTTGGTCTCCGAATTCGTATCGATCTTCACGCCGCCGTTCTGATAATGCAGCGTCGGATAGATCAACACCGGATCTTTGCTGATGTCGATGCCGAACCGGTCGAACTGCATCAGCATCGCAGGGAAATGCTTCTCCACCGTGCCCGGTCCATGCTCCGCATCGAGGAGCGGCGTGTCCAGCCAGACACCGACCCGGCCTGACATCGTGCGAATGCCACGGCCCTCTTCGCACTCACGGATGATGGAGGACGAGACGACGTCCCGGGTATCAAGTTCGTTCACAAACCGTTCCCCCCTGGCATTGACCAGATGACCGCCTTCCGAGCGAATGCCTTCCGTCACCAGCTGCCCCACTAACTGCTCGGGATAGACCGCCCCCGATGGATGATATTGGAAGGTATCGATATGCGCGAGCTTCGCTCCCATGCGGTAGGAGAGGCAGAGCCCGTCTCCGGTTGCGCCATAGTGGTTGCTGGTCGGAAATCCCTGGATATGGAGACGGCCGATGCCGCCGGTTGCGAGAATCACCGACTTCGCCGCCACGACGACATAGCGGTGGTTATCCAGATCCTTGAAAATGGCGCCGCTGCACTGGCCGTTCTCATCGCTGAGCAATTCCACCGCCGCACAGAATTCGAGCAGCTGAATTTTCTGGTTCAGGACTTCATCCTTCAGCACCCGCATGATCTCAAGGCCGGTATAATCGGAGCAGGTCAGAAGCCTTGGCTTGGAGCTGCCACCGCCCTTCTTCACATGCAGATTACCGTCCGCCTGCCGATCAAATAACACGCCCAGTTCGATGAGCCACTTGGCGATCGCAGGGCCCTCATCCACCATGGTCTTCAGCAGATCATGGTCGTTGTGCATGTGGCCGCCTTTGAGCGTATCGAGAAAATGCGTGACGGGAGAATCCTCCGGCGCCACGGAGATCTGCATCCCGCCCTGCGCCATGACGCTATTGGAATCGCCCAGTCTGAGCTTGGTGGCCAGCATCACTTTTGCGCCGGCTCCGTGTGCATGCAGCGCCGCGGCACAACCGGCCCCGCCCCCGCCGATGACGAGCACATCGGTAGTGTAGTCCGGAGTCAGATCCACATCGTCCTGGATCAGGCTGTTCCCTTCGAGCAAGGTCGCCAGCTCGACGACCGTCTTTTCATCGATATTGGGACCGAACCGGATCGGCCGATAGGCGCTGGCCCGGTAATCGGGATGATATTTATGAATCAGCTGGTCGCGGTCGGCAGGGGGAAATTTCGGAATGGTTTGCTTCCGGCGAGCATCCCGAGTGTTGTGCACAATCTGTTGGAGCGCGTGAATATCCATCTCGGGTAGCCTCGACAATAAAACTATTTTACGGTCGCACAGTGGTCGGCAAGTTCCTTCTCGCTCATGACAAGGATCTTCTTCCACTCATCATTGAATCGTCCGTCCTGAATTTCCTTGATGCGGGTCTCCAGCCCCTGCGGTTTTTCCGTGAAATGCGCGCCCTGCGCGCGGCTCACATAGAGCGCCACCAGGTTGGGCGCGATATCGGCGATGCAGACCGGCGTGCACATGCCGCACATCACACAGTCCATAAACATTTCTGACACGCTCTTGAAGTCACCGAAGACCGCTTTCCACACACCTTCCCGCACATCGATCTTCTGAGGACAGGCTTCGGTGCAGGCGTTGCAATTCCGGCAGAGGGGCGCTTCAGGGTAGAGATTGAAGAGGTCCTGCTTGGGATCCTTGAGCGTTTGGATATCGTACGTCGCCTTTCGCGCAGGGAACGGCGGCATGATGGTGAACGACATCCCGTCTTGAACTGCCATTTGACAAGCCAGGCACGTCCGCACCTTGGGATCGTCCTTGGTCCGATAGTAGGTCGCGCAAGCGCCGCAGAACCCGCCAAGGCAACCGGCGCCCCGCACGACTTCCTGTCCCGTGTACCACAAAGCCTTAATGACGGTGATCCCCTCCGGCACGTCGTACTTCTTGCCGGAAATTTCAATCGAGACCATCCGGGGCTTCATCACCTCAAGCTGATCGATCACGTTGGTGTCTTCTTGTCCCATGTTCCTCAAACCGGTGAGGGGGTAAAGCATGAAGGGCAAGGCGGGAGAATCTCCCAGACCTTACCCCTCGCTGCGTGCTCACACAGTATACGTGCCACTCACTACAAAAAAGAACCGTCTTCTACGCAATCGCGTCGATGATCGCGTTTAGCGTCGCGCTCGGACGCATCGCCTTCGCGGCCTTTGCGTCATCGGGGTGATAGTACCCGCCGACATCCACCGGCTTACCTTGCGCCGCGAGCAACTCGCCGGAGATCTTGGCTTCGTTGTCCGCCATTTCTTTCGCGATCTTCACGAAACGCGCTTGCAGATTCTTGTCCTGCGTCTGTTGAGCCAAGGCTTGCGCCCAGTACAACGCGAGATAGAAATGGCTGCCGCGGTTGTCGATTTCGCCGACTTTGCGCGCCGGCGATTTATTGCTCTCCAGGAACTTGGCGTTGGCTTGATCCAATGTGTCCGCCAACATCTTCGCGGCCGGATTATTGGCCACTTTAGCCAGATGCTCCAGCGATGCGGCCAGGGCGAGGAATTCACCCAGCGAATCCCATCGCAGATAGCCTTCCTCCTGGAACTGCTGCACATGCTTCGGCGCGGATCCGCCCGCACCGGTCTCGAACAGACCCCCGCCGTTGAGCAACGGCACAATTGAGAGCATCTTGGCGCTGGTGCCGATTTCGAGAATCGGGAAGAGATCCGTGAGATAATCGCGCAGCACATTCCCCGTCACGGAGATCGTGTCCTTCCCTTCCTTGATCCGCTCCAGCGAGAGGCGAGTTGCCTCGGCCGGCGTCATGATCCGGATGTCCAACCCCGTTGTATCGTGATCTTTCAAATACTGATTCACCTTCGAGATCAATTGCGCATCATGCGCACGGGCCTTGTCGAGCCAAAAAATGGCCGGTGCGCCCGTCGCCTTCGCACGTGTCACAGCCAGCTTGACCCAGTCACGAATCGGCGCATCCTTCACCTGGCACATGCGCCAGATATCGCCCTCTTCAACCTGGTGCTCCAGTAACGTTTTCCCTGAGGCATCCACCACGCGAATGGTCCCGCTGCCCGGCGCCTTGAAGGTCTTGTCATGCGAACCGTATTCCTCGGCCGCTTGCGCCATCAGGCCGACGTTGGGTACGCTGCCCATGGTTTTCGGATCGAGGGCGCCGTGCTTCTTGCAGAAATCGATGACCTCTCGATAGACCGGCGCATAGCTGGCATCCGGGATGACGCACTTCGCGTCCGCCGCCTTGCCGTCCGGGCCCCACATCCGGCCGCTGTCGCGAATGACCGGGGGCATGGAGGCATCGATAATGATGTCGCTGGGCACATGGAGATTGGTGATACCCTTGTCGGAGTTCACCATCGCCATCGGAGGCCGCTGCTTGTACACTGCCTGGATGTCGGCTTCGATCGCTTTGCGCTGATCCTCGGGTAACGCCTTGATCTTGGCATAGAGGTCGCCAAGACCGTTGTCCGGGTCCACACCCAGCTTCTTGAGCGTCTCACCGTGCTTCGCAAACACATCCTTGTAATAGACCGTTACGGCATGACCGAAGATCTTGGGATCCGAAATCTTCATCATGGTGGCCTTCATGTGGAGCGAGAACAACACGCCCTGCTTGGCCGCGTCCTGAATCTGTTCTTCGAGGAACATGCGCAAAGCCTTGACGCTCATGAAGGTCGCGTCGATGACTTCACCGGCCTGCAGCGTCACTTTCGGCTTGAGCACCGTGGTCTTGCCGTCCTGGCCCACGAATTCGATCTTGGCATCCGTCGCCGCCGACGTCGTCATCGACTTCTCGTTCGAGAAGAAGTCTCCGCTCTTCATATGGCTGACATGCGTCTTGGAGTCCGCGCTCCAGGCACCCATCTTATGAGGATGCTTTCTGGTATGGGCTTTCACTGAAAGCGGCGCACGGCGGTCGGAGTTGCCTTCGCGCAATACCGGATTGACCGCACTGCCTTTGACTTTATCATAGCGAGCCTTGATGTCCTTTTCCTTATCATCCTTCGGGTTCTCAGGATACAGCGGGAGCTTGTAACCTTGGCCCTGCAACTCCTTGATCGTCTCCTGCAACTGGGGAAGCGAGGCGCTGATGTTCGGCAACTTGATGATATTGGCTTCCGGCTGCTTCGCCAGTTCGCCCAATTCAGCCAGCGCATCCGGCTGCTTCTGTTCCGGCGTCAGATATTCCGGAAACACCGCAATGATTCGGCCGGCCAACGAGATATCCCGCAATTCGACCGCCACACCCGCCGCCTTACTGAAGGCATTGATAATCGGCAAGAACGAATAGGTCGCCAGCATCGGCGCTTCATCGGTCTTGGTGTAAATAATCTTCGAAGCTTTCGTGCTCATGTATTCCCCTCTTTGCTCTCGTGTTAGTTCAACGCGTTCAGCGCTGAACCCGCCTTGAACCACGCAATCTGTTGCTCGGTAATGCTGTGGTTCGCCTGGATGGTGAGCGCGTTGCCATCCGCCTTGTGTATCGTCACCTGCACCGGCTTGCCGGGAGCCAGGCTGTTCAGCCCCGTCACACTGATGCGGTCCTGCTGCTCGATCTTCTCGTAATCCTTCGGATCAGCGAAGGTCAACGCCAAGATCCCCTGTTTTTTCAAATTCGTTTCATGGATGCGTGCGAAACCTTTGACGAGCACCACTTTGACGTTCAGGAATCGCGGCGACATCGCGGCATGCTCGCGGCTGCTGCCCTCGCCGTAGTTCTCATCACCGACCACGATAGAGCCGATTCCCTTGGCCTTGTAGGCCCGGGCAATCTGCGCAATGGTCAGATTCGATTCGCCGGTCAGAACATTAGTCCCCTTGCCCGGCTCGGACGAAAACGCGTTGTTGGCGCCCAAGAACATATTGTCGCTGATTTTGTCCAAGTGACCGCGGAACTTCAGCCAGGGACCGGCCGGTGAAATATGGTCGGTGGTGGTCTTCCCCTTGGTCTTGATCAAGAGCGGCAACTTCTCGAAGTCCTTCCCGTCCCAACGGGGGAACGGCTGCAAGAGCTGTAAGCGCTCGCTGGTCGGCGGAATATCGACGGTGAGCCCGTCGCCGTTCTCGGCCGGCGCGACAAATCCTTCCTCGCCCTTCGCAAAGCCCTTTGCAGGAAGCTCTTCGCCCTGCGGTGGTTCCAGCTTGAACTCTTTCCCGTCCGCCCCCTTGAGCGTGCCATTGACCGGATCGAATCCCAAGTCACCCGACAACGCATAGGCCGTCACGACTTCCGGACTGGCAAGGAACGACAAGGTCTCGTTGATGCCGTCGTTGCGGCCGGGGAAATTGCGATTGAATGAGCTGACAATCGAATCCGCCTTGCCCTTCACGCCATCGGCGCGCTTCCATTGGCCGATGCAGGGCCCGCAGGAATTCGACAGAACCGTCCCGCCCATCTTCTCAAAGGTCTCCAGGAAGCCATCGCGCTTCATCGTGTGATAAATCCGCTCGGAACCCGGCGACACGAGGAACGAGGATTTCGCCTTCAAACCGGCCTTCATCCCCTGCTTGGCGATATGCGCCGACCGGCTGATGTCTTCATACGAGGAGTTCGTGCAGCTGCCGATAAGGGCAGCCTTCACTTCGACGGGATAGCCCTTTTCCTTCGCTTCGGCAGCCATCTTGGAGATAGGCCGTGCAAGGTCCGGTGTATGAGGTCCGACCACGTGCGGTTCCAGCTTGGAGAGGTCCACTTCGACGATCTGATCGTAGTACTTCTCCGGCGACTGGTAGACTTCGGGATCCGCCACGAGCAGATCTTTGTGCGAGGTCGCCAGATTGGCGAGATCCGAACGATCCGTGATGTTCAGGTACGCCACCATCTTCTGATCGAAGGGGAACACGGAGGTCGTCGCGCCAAGCTCCGCGCCCATGTTGCAAATGGTACCCTTGCCGGTCGCGCTGATGGTTTCGGCACCGGGGCCGAAGTATTCGACGATCTTGTTGGTGCCGCCCTTGACCGTGAGCAACCCGCAGAGATAGAGAATGACGTCTTTGGGGGAAGCCCAGCCGCTTAACTTGCCGGTCAAACGGATACCGATCAGCTTCGGATGGAGGACTTCCCAAGGCAGTCCGGCCATGACTTCGCCGGCATCCGCACCGCCGACACCAATGGCCAATCCGCCCAATCCACCGCCGTTCGGCGTATGGGAGTCGGTCCCGATGATCAAGCTACCGGGGAACGCATAGTTCTCCAGCACGACTTGGTGAATGATGCCGGCGCCCGGCTTCCAAAACCCGATGCCATACTTCTTCGCCGCGGACGCGAGGAAATTATAGACTTCTTTGTTTTCGTCCATCGCGCGCAGCAGATCTTTCTCGGAACCCATCTCAGCGCGGATCAAGTGGTCGCAATGGATGGTGCTCGGAACAGCCGCTTGCGCCTTATTCGCCTGCATGAACTGCAGCATGGCCATCTGCGCCGTCGCATCCTGCATTGCCACACGATCCGGACGGAGAGCCAGCATCGCCTTGCCGCGATCCCAGGTCTGCGTGTCAAAATTATCTGCGTGGGAGACCAAAATCTTGTCGGCCAGCGTCAGGCCTCGACCGAATTTCTTTCTGGCCTTGGCGAACACGTCCGGCATCTTGGTATAGAGATTTTTTGCTAAATCCATCGACATGGCGGCTCTCCGTTTCCTATTAATGATGTCGTTCGTGTCCCGTAAAGCGTCTCTCGCAGACCTGGTCGCGATTCACGAACAACGCCTCACGTTTCACGCTGCTCCAGCAGCGGCACTTCCCGCGACTATTTCAGCGGCGGCACTTCGCGCCGTTTGGGGGCCGCGTAGTTCACCAGATAATCGAACAACCGGATCAGGCGGCTATCCTGGCGCTTCTGATCCACCCAGTGGCCGATCAATCCAATCGTCCGCGAGAGGATGAAGAAGCCGTTCAAGCTGTCGACAGGGAATCCGATATCAACGAGCACCGCCGCCATCGTCCCGTCCACGTTCAGGATCAGGTTATCTTTTTTCGCCGCCGTGACCTGCTCAACCTGCAACGCGAAATCGAGGCAGGGGGTCTTGATGGGCAGGCTCTTCACATAGCCCACCAACTCCTTCACCCGCTTGTCCGGATTGCGCAAGCTCTTCACACGATGGCCGATGCCGGGCACCGGACCATGGTTCTTCTTCATATAGGTCAGGAATTCGTCGACCGTCATCTTGTTATCGACGGCATGTTTGAAGAACCGTCCGGCATCGGTAACGGCACCGCCGAAGCGCGGGCCGATCATAATGAGTCCTGCGGCCACTGACTGGGACAGGCCGATCCCGGCACATGCCGCGATGATCGTCCCCAACGCTCCGCTCACGCAGGGGCCATGGTCGGCAGAGAGCATCATGATGCGCTTGACAATTTCGGCTTCCTGCTTCGAGATCAGCCGCTTGTCCCACAAGAGTCCGACCACATGGGGAATTTCGTAGCCCTTGTTGATGAGCTCGGAGGCGGGATACCCGTCATAGCAAGGTTCGTCGCCGCGATCGTCGCTGATCGTGGTACGAATCAACGGGGTGACCATGACTTCATCGGCTTTCATGGCCGCTTCAATACTCTTTGGCAGCTTCGGCAGTGACGCCGGCTCGACCGGTTCCTTCACCTGGCCGGACTTCAACATGTCCTGATAGGCTTCCTTGATCGCCGGGCCGAGTGCCCCGAAGGTCGCCGGCACAATCGCGCCGGACTTTTTGAGGGCATCGGACTTGGAGCGGGCCGACCCTTCGCCCTTCAATCCTTCCTTCGCACCCGCGTGACCGAACTTCATCCCCTTCGGCAAACTTTCCTGGCAGAAGCCGGAGACGACCGCCATCAACTTCACGCGCCGCTTCTTGGCGCCGTACCACTCGGCCGCCCGCTCTTCGAGATCGCCGCCCATTTCGCCGACGATGACGACGGCTTTCGTCTGCGGATCGTTCTCGAACATTTCAAGATAGCTCACGTAATCAGTTCCCGGATAGGCATCGCCACCGATACCGATGGCCGTCGTGATACCGTCGGCGAATTGCGAGCAAATCCAGATAATTTCGTTGGAGAGACCGCCCGACTTGGTGATGACGCCGAAGGAACCTTCGCGATAGAGCTTGGACAGGACGAGATTGTCGAACGCGCCGCCGATGACACCGAGGCGACAGGAGCCGGCTGACACAATACCGATCGACGAGGGGCCGTTAAACACCTTGCCGAGCTTCCGCGCATGGGCCCCAAGAATCTTGGCGTCCTTCTCAGGCACGCCTTCGGTGATCATCGATACCACCTTGATGTGCGTATCGTCGAGGGCTTCCATCCCGCCCTTCATGGCGCGATCGGCGCCGATATAGACGAGGCTGGTGTTGATCTGAGGATGGTGCTTGGTGGCTTCGGCGACTGTTTTATAGATAGGGACCGCGACCAGGCCGCTTCCGTAGGGAATCTCGTGCGTCTTCCCGGCATCCGGCGGATAGACAAAGGCCAGGACGTTCAGCGAACGCTTGATCAGGTAGCAGAACTCGGCCATCCGGCGCGCGGCATTGACGCCAGCCACGCCGCCCTGAATAACCACATAGGTATCTTTGTTTGCCAGGATACTCATCGGGATCTCCTCTTTAGTGCTGAGTGCTGAGTGCTCAGTGCTCAGTGCTGAGTGGGCGAGCAGTTCTTGCTGCTCAGCGCTCAGGACTCAGCACTCGATTCTATTTCTGGAGCGCCTTATCGACAATGTCGGTGAGCGGCGTGTTGCGATCAAAGACACTGATGTCGAACCCTTCGTCTTTGAGCGCACGCATCGCGTCCAGGCCTTCCTTCTCTCGCGGGCCTCCGCGACGCACCCAAATCTTCACGCCCTTGAGCTTACCTTCCGACTTGGCCTTGCGGAATCCGTTGATGATGCCGCCGAAGGTCTTCACCACGTCGGTGAAATTGGCGATCGCGCCCCCGACAATGATGTTCTTGATTCCGGGCAGCGAGCAGACCTTCTCCGTCAGCACTTCGACCGCCCAATCGGGCGGATCGCCGGAGTATTCGGCATAGTTCGCCAACTTGCCGCCACGCGCCACGACGGCATCGGAATAATAGACGCTGGCGCCGCCGCCGGCAGGGAGCATCGCCGTATCACCACCGGGAATTTCGATGAACTTGACGGAGCCCTTGATCTTGCTGTCGACCGCCATGACCTCCTCTTCCTGCTTGGAGTAGGCCCGGCCGAATTCCGCCGCAAACGCAAAATTCCAATCCGGATGGCGGAACTTGGCGTCGCCGTCAAGCAAGGTCACGGCATCCAGCGCCACCAGTTCGCCATCGCTCGCGCGAGTCACGACCGGATTGACTTCCAGATACTGCGCATCTTCACTATCGAAGCAGGCAAACATTTTCCCGGCAAACTCGGCCATTTTCTTGATCAGCGGACCGGTAAATCCCGCCTCTTTCGAAAGCTTTTCCAGGGCGTCGGCGGAAGGGGCCTGTCCGATCTCGAGACAGAGTCGCTTGACCCGCTCCCAATTCGACTCGACCTCAATCCCGCCGCAATTGGCGACGAGAATCTCACTGCCTTCGCGCGTCGATTTCACCGCACAATAATATTCTTCTTTATGAGGAATCATTTCTGACACGATGACCTGCGTCACCGTGATGCTCCCGACTTGGCGGCCAATCATTTCCTTGGTCGCGGCTTCCGCTGCATTGAAATCCAGATCGACCTTGACCAAACCAAGCTTAAACCGTGACCCGAGAGCTTCGTGAGCCTTGGCGACAAGCTTGGATTTCTTCAGCCATTCATTCGCTTGCCCCAGCTTCGTCAACTCGTCAACGGATGTGACGACGACGTAATTGGGGACATTGATCCCCCACTTCTTCATCAGCCCCATTCCGGGACCTTCAAGCACCTTGGCCATGACGACACTCCTTCAGCGTAGTGGAAACCAGCGATAAGGGAGCCGGATTGTAGCGAAATCACAGGGATGACTCAATACACCAGAGGTACTAACTCATGCAGGCTCAAAAGGCCTAGTCCGCCGGCTTGACCAGGAAGAGCAATCACCATCTAACACATTGAATTATTGGGATACACTTTCAAAAGATCACGGATACGCTGTGCTCAATGCGTACATGATCTCAGGGACAACCTCAACGGCGCGTCCGAATCTTCTGACAGGTGGTGCAAATAAATGAACTCCGCTCACTTTGGACGCGCTTGATAACGGTCCCGCATGCCCGAGAACAAAGAATCCCCTCCTTGCCATACACAAGATGGTGTTGCTTGTAGGTTCCTTCGGAACCGTCCGGAGCAAAGAAGTCTTTGACGCTGGACCCCCCGCATACAATGGCCTGCCGTAGAATTGATTGCATCTCATAGTGGAGACGGCCGGCAGCAGAGGGGGCGAGCTGACTGGCAATCACATCCGGATGCAAACGGGCTCGAAACAGGGCTTCATTTGCATAGATATTTCCGATACCCGCAATGACTTGCTGGTGCATCAACACCGCTTTCAATCGACGCCGACATTGCCGGAGCAACCGAGTAAACTCCTCGCAGGTTATATGAAGAGGATCGCATCCAAACCGCCTGGCCCGATAGCGATCGAGTCCCGCACGATCCAGCAAAGAGAGACGGCCGAACCGGCGCGGGTTCCAATAGCGCAACGAACCAGTCGACGTGGAATCGAATTGCATCGTGTAGTGCACATGCTGAGGGAACTTAATCGACACGGCCGGAAATAGCAGCAGCCCGGTCATCCCCAGCTCTGCCACGAGATAGCGCCTGTTCCCCGCTTTCTCAAATTCAATCGCGACGCTCTTTCCGTATCGATCGACCGCCGTCACGACACTCCCCGGATACCACCACTCCGTATCGCCGCCTTCGCGAACGATGTCGGACCTCCCGACGAGTACACCGGTAACCTGCGCTCCAATCAAGCGCGCGCGAAGTTGACGAGCCGCGACTTCGGCTTCGGGAAGTTCAGGCATAGGGGCCCTTTACACGATGAAAAGAAATGACGCATCGATACGAATCATTACGCCATGCGAACAGGGGGAAACGCAATATTGGAAAGACCTACAGCAGCACAGCTACAAGACCCGCGGGGCAGAAGTGGGTCCGGCTTTCTTAGTCGCTCGATGGGAGCGCAGCTTGAGTACATTCTCAATGGTCTCCTGCAGCTGGGGAAGTGGCATCGCTCCAGGTCGACGGGCTTTGACAAGCGCCACGGCCTCTTCATAGGATAGGCCTTGGTTGCAGCAAAAGTACGCGATCAGGACGGACGCAGACCGCCCCATCCCGGCTCGGCAACAGACCAGTGTTCTGGTTCCTGGGGCACGTGCTTCGAGCCAGGCCACCGCGCGATCGAGCCGCGCAGGGTCCACAACTGAAAACTCTTTGAATGGGATATACTCATAATCCAACCAGACGGGAGGCTCAACTCTGAACTCTTCCGCCACCAGTAACAGTCCAGCGATCCCCGGCATGGGGTTCCGAGCCTCGTCGATATTGCCCAGCAGCAATGCATCAGAAATCACATGCATGGCGATCTACGTATAGTATTGTGTGGAACGGGTCAAGCGAACCACGGCTGATCGGCTTGACCGTTGCAGTCTGCGGAAGCCCCTCGCTATACTCGCCTGTCCATTCATGACGAAAAGAGGATCTGAATGCCTTCGCTCTCGCCGGAAGAAGTTGAACAGAGACTGACCTCGGTCCACTGCGCCATTTGCAAGGGGGATCGGTTTGGGATCGACCGCCGTTTCATGCAACCGGATGGTGAGTGGCGGGGCGTCTGCATGAAATGTCGATACAGCTTTCCCGTCTACACTGACATGGAGTTTTACCAGCGCACCCAGCCGGATATCCCCTATCGCCTCAAAGAAATCGCCTGCCGCACCTGCCAACACCGCGGAGTCACATTGGATTTTCGTATTACCATGTCGGTGCGTGAAGCGATCTACTTTGTGACCTGCCTCGGCTGCAACACAAAATTCCCCGAGCAATCGTCGCTGGAGGCCTTTGAATAACTCCCCTTTAGTCAGCCTGCGGGTGTATACTAAACATATGGACGATACGAAAAAACAGCCAGATCCCGAATCGACACCGAAAGCCCGCAAGGAAATCCCTCTGATCTCCGTGCCCAACGACCGTGACATGATCGCTGCCGAAATGGCGGAGATGTTCGACGAGGATCGTGTCAGCCATCAGCACGGCAGCTCCGAACCGGAAGCGGATTAACGCTACCTTCAGGCCGATCGAATTATCTGCACGGTTCCATCGCGCTCGATTCGTCCCACCGCCGACACTTTCCCTTCCCGCTCTTTCCGCACGACTCGCTCAATCTGCACGATAGCCCCGCGATGCCAGTCATCAAACAGTGCGTTTGTGTCAGACCTGAATCGGTCCTGACGTCCGATTTCCGACCGCCCCAACTCGTTGCAGAGCCACGCCCGCTTTTCGCCTTTCAACTCGCGCAATTCACTGACCACACGATAGACATCAGATCCACGCTCGACGATGGTCCGCCCATCCTTCCTGAGTAGCAGATACGAAAACTTCAATGCGTCTTTGATGAATCCCACCGCCTCGTCGATCTTTTGAATTCCTGACGGCGGGTCCCAGCCTCGCTCTTCATGACACCAATCGAACGGATTCACCAATGCGGGACAGCTATTGTCATGGAGGCAGGGGCTATAGATCGTGCAACGTTTTTCCTCAATCAATCGGTCCCGCAACTGATGCAACGCTCTCGAGGTGTCGCGTAAAGCCGGCTCGACAATCATAAGCGTGCTGGTCGGAGCTAACTTCGCCAGAAGTTGTGTAACCAGTTCGACTCTCGACTCCACAGGATTAGCCGTTCGAGAGAACAGTTCGTTCAGGCAATTCGCCATAATGATCAGATCATAGGGCGCTTGCTGATCGACGGACTTAAGCCACGGGCCATTCGAGGCACGCTCCAGACTTCCCTCATGGGTGATCAGTCGCCCACCTATCGCTCCAGACTCCCGGCAATAGACGTCCCATAGTAGCCTGGCTTGCTTGAGAGCCTCGGCAGAGACGTCGATAGCCACAACGGTGAGATCTCTGATTCGCTCTGGCCAATACTGATGGAACCAATCAAGTACGGCCAACGCCCCTACGCCTGGCCCTGATCCCACATCAAGAATGCGGATCGCACGACCAGAGGCTTGATCCGGCCATCCTTGCGGTATCTCGTCGAGCAGAACCTGAATCTTGGACAGGTTTACCGGCAGGAAGTATTTGAGATAGGCTGCTGCATGGGCCGGGTGATCGAGATAGTCGGATTTCAGCGAGGCACGATCTTTTGTAAAGAGCCTGGAGAGATCGACCACGGCCTGTGCAGTGCGATCATGGTCGAGCCGGATAGAGCTGGCAGTAACCTGCTCGATCGACCTGAGCATGATCGGCGAAAGACTGGCGACTGCCTGGCGTTGGTTGAAGGCCATATCGGCGTAGTGTATGCTCACTCGTTGAGGAGAACAATCATGAGCAATCCACTTTTGCAAGCCTACCTAGAGGTCGAAATGGCTATGGAGCGTTTCACGCTCGTTTTGCATGACCATGTCGATCACCTTCGTAATACGGAGCCCTCCGGTTCCGATAAACTGCATCGTATGGCCAATGGGACCAAGGCAATGCGCGACAGCGCGTCCATCTACTTATCCTATGCCAAATACGTCGCTCACGGCATGCCCGCCAGTGAGGAACTGATCGAGGACGATTTACAGGGATAACAGCCGACACATTGATTGAGCCAGCCATCCGTTCAAAGAAAACGAAAGGCCCGCCGGGTGATCCCCGGCGGGCCTTTTCATTGCTTCCTATCAGCGTCAATTAAATGCTGCGCATGAAATGGGACACGTCGTCTTGATTGACGGCCCCGCCCATGACTGAAGACATTGCGACGTTGGTGGATTTCTTGCCGGTAAGCCCGGATTCCACTTCGTCTACAATCAATTCCACCGGCATGGACTGACCGCCGTAAACCCGCGGCCCACCGATGATCTTGGCATTGGAGTAGCCATAAATCGCCGTGGCCACTTCCTTGGCCAGCCAACCCACATAGTTGAATTCCGGCACCACGATCAACTTGGCATTTTTGCAGAGTTCGCGCAGCTCTTTTGTCGGGAACGGCCGCAACGAGCGCACCTTGATCAGACCGATCTTGATACCCTTTTCTGCGCAAATACGCACGGCTTCACGGGACTGAGCGGCGGCACTGCCTGAGGCAATGATCACCGCCTCGGCACCGTCCACATTCTCAGCCGTGAGCAACCCGCCCATGTACTGATTGATGTACTTCCGCGACCGTTCCACGGCAGCCCATACTTCCTGCTGCCAAACGGCGTGGATGTTGTAGGCCATGAAGTTCGACTTTTGAACCGGGGCGTCGCGCGAGAGACGCGCGGGAGGATTCTCCGCATCGAGGACGGGCACCGCGCCGCGCCAGGCTTCACGCGGAGGCAGCTTCATGCTGCGATCCTGCATGCGCACATAACCACGAGCATGCGTGACAAAGAATCCATCGCAGCAGACACCGACCGGCAAAGTCACGTCATTCTTCTCGCTGATAACAAACCCGGCCATCGTGAAGTCGAACATGTCCTGTTGATTTTCAGCATGGAACACGATCATGCCGCAGTTCAAGAGATACGAGACTTCGATGTTATCGGGCTGAATCGCGAGCGGAGCATTGACCACTCGGCAGGTAAACATCGCCACAGCCGGCAACCGGTGGCCGGGCCATGACGCAATACCCTCAAGACCTCTCAACGTTCCAGGTCCTGCGGTTGCCGTATAGCAACGGACGCCGGCTCTGGACCCTCCGGCGATGGCGGCCATGACGCCGACTTCTTCCTCACCGCGATAGTACTCTTTTACATATCCTTCGCCGTAGAGCACACCCACAAGCTGCATGGTTTCGCTCTGGGGCGTAATCGGGTAGGCAATGGCGAGATCCACATTAGACCGGCGAATGGCTTCCTTCGCGGCCTCGCTGCCCGTAATAAATTCTTTCGTCCTCGGGGCTTCGTGAAACAGGTACTCAGGGGTGACGACCTTTTGCCGCTTGGCTTCGGCATGCGGGTCTTTCTTTGCCGGCGCCACAGTGGCAGCAGGAGCACCCGGGGGATTTGTTTTGACTTCAGCTTCGCTCATTGTTGCACCTCTTGGCTATATCGCCCGTGATCCCGATCCTTATCCTTCACGCTTCATCTGCTCGGCCGAATGGCCAAACGTACCAGCGCTGCCGACTCCGGCAACGGAGGGCATGAAGGTCAACGGATTGGTGTGGGTTTTTCCACCGTGGACTTTGGACTGCGTTCCAGTAAAGCGAACGTTCTCACCGTTCTCCGGCAACTTGATCCCCATTTCTTCACGAATCTTCTTGAAGATCTGTGCCGTCTTTTTCAGCTTGAGCACATCCGAATCGCGGATCGTCAACATCGCGTCTTCGTGGCCTTGCTCGGCACAAATCGCCATCGTGCAGCAATTTGTTCCCGCGCGGATCATCTTCAACGTGAGGTTTGCATAGTGGCAATGCACGCCGATGAAGATACAGGCCTCAATCTTATTTCCCCAAATCGTCAGATTCGGGTGGTTCGGATTAATGACCTCTTCCGGATCGATCTTCGGATACTTGGGCCGATAATCCGGCATCGGGATAATCATCACGTTCGGAATCTGGGCGGCAATTTCCAGCGTGGCCTTGGCC
>CXWL01007131.1_pt1 | contig 24093 bp, 25 predicted proteins | sample 590931 | NCBI WGS metagenome assembly CXWL01 (sample SAMEA3498368, study PRJEB10139) | groundwater metagenome | biome: water well; material: biofilm material | place: Germany | collected 2015-04-27
CCTGTGTGATATGGCTGGAGAGTACGGGGGGGGGGCATGCCTGACATCGATGAAGATAAAGGGCCTCGCGGCATTGATTTGGGCCTTGCCGTCTACCAGCAAATCGCGAGTGTGATTGGCGCGTTTGCTCTCGTGGCATTCGTGAGCCACTTCGTCGATTTTGATTGGCACGGTTTTTTTGCGGTCGCGATAGCTGGTTGGAATGAGTACATCCGGCCTGCGATTGCATTCCTATTCGACCTCGTGGTGACGCAACCCGCTAAGACTTTGTTTGGAGTTACGATCGAAGTACCTTTGCTTATTCGGGACTATGTATCCGTTGGAATGGTCCTTTTTGCCTCGGCGGTCCGAGTGGATCTCTGGGTGCGGGGTCGCGGCCTAACGGACTTTCTCTCGGAACAGGAAGACGCGCGGCTTCGAGGCAAATTGGGCTACGAGCCATCGGGTGATGAGCCCATCTGGGACGACAAAGGCGAGTATCGGTACCGATATCGTAGTCGCATTGGATACCCTTCGTACTTTTTCATTTGCCTACTTGCATGGCCTTACGTTGTTGCAACGACGATCCGGTTGCTTTTCTCCGGTGTTAAATTGGGAAGAGTTGGACTCAACGGCTACGACGTCCGCACAGCGTGGTTGTTGACCTTGAGTCCTGTGATCTACTTCGCGTTGCTGGCCGTCGCCAACTTCGCGCTACAACTGTCGGACCGCGCGAATATGGGATGATATCTCTGGTCGATGGTTGAATGTTCTGCACCACGCCGATCTCAATTCATACGCATTGTCGCCCACCGGCTCGGGGTTAGCCACCGCATACAGCCGCGTTAGAGTGCCCGGGTACTACCCTGGCGGCGAGTGCGTTTGACCTTCTTGCTTGCGGCCTACAGCGGCCCATTTGCGGTGACCACAGCGCAGATGTTGCGAGTGCCCGCCTAGCGTTGGGGCGGAGCACTCGCGAATCAGTATCGGATTCCGGGATACGTGGGTTCGCGTTGAAGCAAAACCCAAAAAAGCTGTTGTATTAGCGTAGGTTAGCGCTAATAGAAGTGTCCCCCTGTTTCGGAAAGAATCAGATGGACACGAGTCCCCGCAGATCACTGGTTGAAGTCCTCAAGCATCGCGCATCAGGTGCGATCAGTAGGACCAACATCCTCCTACAGACGCCCTTGGGCTCCGCAATCGGGGGCGGGTTGGTCGTGGTGCTGATTGCCCACTACGTATTTGGGATTGGGTGAGCGGGGTTCGCGCCAGGCCGTTCAGTCGGGCAGAATCCACGAAGTGAGTCGGAGGACAGTCCATGATCACTCTTCGGTTGGTGCTCGCCTGTTTGCTCGTCTCGTTGTCGCTTAGCACCGCGACGGCGGATCAGAAAGACGACACAGGAAAGGTCGGGGGATTACTCAAGCACTGCAAGGAAGAGCTAGGGAGCCCGAACCGCATGCACTGCATCGGTTACATATCAGCCGTCTGGGACGTTCTGACCGTCGCCTCCGCAGATGATATCCAGGTCGATAGGGCTTTCGCCGTCTGCGGCAGAGTGAAGTACGGGGCGATGGTTCAGGCGTTCGTCAATTGGGCGGAGAAGCATCCTGAGCGCTGGGAAAAGCCCCGCTCGCTCGGCGTGGCGTTAGCTCTTGGAGGGTTGTGGCCATGCAAGTGAACTGGAAGCTAGGCTAGGGATCTCCCGGGGGCTCAACCCAAACAACGGCAAACGCGAGCGCTGGGCACAAGCAACGATGCATCGGCTACGGTCGGGGCCATGCAACAAGTGCAGTCGGAAGCAGCGCCTTCGCTCTTGCCACAATGGCGTCTTCATCCCACGAGAAGGTGTCGGAAAACTGTTGGAAATAGGCGTTCAGGATCAACGAGCTGTTGCCGGCGATTTCCGGTCGCTTGATCGAGAATGCCTCATTGCTCAGGCTCGAATTGAACCCCGGCGTGACTAGCGTCAGGTTTCCGATGCTGTGCAGCAATCGAAGTCGCTTTTCCCGCGCCGCTTGTGTGTTTGGTATTAGCGGCCAGTCATCAGCCTTCCAAGACTGAGGCATGACATGCTCGATCGAAAGGGTGTCCAGCTTAGGTTGGAATTCCTGCTTCGATGTTCGAAGGCCGGATTCAAGCCCCTCCAACAACGCACGCACCTTCCTGGAACTGCGCCCCTTGTAAAGCTCTCCGTAGACCCAACTCGCCTCGAACTCAGCGTCGGTCGGCCACTTCTGGCTATCGCCTTCCAACGCCTTCAGTTGCGCGCGGAGCCAACTTGAGGACAACTCGCCCTTCTCTTTCATCTTAACAAGCAGCTGATCCAGGAAGACGCGGTTGTAGCCCTTGGTGGTGAGACCGCAAACGAAGCGTCGCACCACGTACGATTCGATATCTTTGAGCATAGCTAGGAAGTCTGGATCGTTCGGCTCAAGGCTTTCGAGCAAGTGAAAAAGAAGCGGCGTCGTCGTCGACGTATCGAGAATCTTTAACCGCCTACAAAAGACATCAAATTCCGAATCATAACCCGGCGTCAGAATAGTTCGGAAGTGGGACGCCAAGTGATCAATACGCGATAGCTCAGCACCAGTGCTTCGGCTGCCTGACTCCCACCAGACTTTGAACTCCTCAAACACGTGCGAGACTTTGAGGTTCTCAAGTTTTCGCAAACCCACGTAGTGGTAGAAAAACAAATCCAGCCGCGTGTTCGTTAGCCGTCCTTGCGTTTCAAGCTGCCTCCAGTACCTAGGCCCTCTCGGTTTCTGGATGTTGTCCAATTCCTCGTCGAAGCGCTTCCAGTGATTGTCGTAAAGCTCATCAACGTTCTCATTGTTCTTGGCGGCACGTAGAAACAAATAGTTTCGAATGAGGTCGCTCGGCGTTAGCGGCGCACCCAGAGCGTTCAGAGTCTCGAAAATGACCTGCGAATCGTCCTCGCTTTCAAGCTGTAGCCGCACGATCTGAAACGATGATTGAAGCGATTCCATCAACCGCGCTGCCGGCTCCACAGTCGCCTTCGTCGGCGACGGTGGAATCTTGAGCACTTGATCGCGGTCCACGGAGCGGATCACGGCCTCGGCGATAGTCTCGGCGTCGTCGGACGTGTCCGCTTCTTCCGCTGGATCATCGAAACGACGGCCTCGAAGGAGATAAGTCGCCATGGCATAGAAGAACAAGTAGGCGCGCACAGTTGCTGGCCTGACGAGTCTTTCCCCTGATTGGTCGCGAAGTGGAAAGCGCTTGCAAACCAATTCCATGTCCCCGAGTTCGTACAGCGCGCGCATGTCCTCGCGTCCTACGTTCGTCGGCATCACTTTCAAATGATCGCTCTTTTGCCTGAGATTTCCTCCATTGTGCGTGAGCAATTTCAGATCTTCTTCTAGACCGGCATCTACACCGCTTGCTTTGAGTGCGTCACGAAGCGCGAACAGCAGAAGCTGCAGCGTCGTGAGGCGCTGCTGGCCGTCGACTACTTCGCGGCTAGGGACAACTAGAGGATCGAAGTGGGCGGGCGGTCCAACCACAATCGCGCCAAGAAAGTGCTTCTTGATGGAGCGCAGTTTTTCCGCGCCCACCTTCTTTGCGTTGCGATGGTGCTCGTCTAGCTCTTCGAGCTTCTCAACGACATGCTCCCACAACTGACTGATCTGCTTTTCAAGGGTCCACACATAGCCGCGCTGAAACAGCGGAACGAGATACTGCTCGCGCGGGTGAAACAGATCGTAGATTGAGAGCTTCGACGGCAGCACTGGCACCCCCATTGGTCAACTCTAGCCACAGTCGATATTCACGCCATCAAACGGTCTGTATTGCAAGTTGGCCGAACAATTCGGCGAACGCGGCCCCGCCTCGATTTTCTGCACATTGCGAAAGTGTTCGCGAGGCGCTCGTTTCATAGTTGAATAGTCCGTACGGCGACGAGATTTGACTTTTCACAATTTGCCGCCGAAATTTTTCCTGATCGACTATTTCAAAGCCATGGCCGCCGAAAGTCGCCCCCGGTCCCCCGGGGCTCACCCGAGATTCTATTCACTCTTGATTCGAAAACGCGGCGGAGCTATTAGTGCTTCTCCGAACGCCATGCGCTGAACGCGTATGAAACAGTCTGCACGGTGCAGGCAGGCGATGAGCAAACAGCTCGTCCGCCTGCCTTTTTTGTTTGGCGGATGGGCACATCAACAAGAAGTGCTGCACCAATGAACAAAGACGAATGGACACAAGCCCAGATCGAGGACGCATTGAACTCGCTCGTTGAGCGCAGGCTTCTCGTGAAGATGGGAGAAGGGTACTACGTTCCTCAGAAGGTCGACCGCAGTCCGCCGTGGTCTAGACCGCTATCGGCTGAGCAACGAGCGGAACAACGGCAAAATATCAAACAGCGCCGCATAAACTTGTGCTAGCGTAACGCTTAGGGCTCGCCCCATCAAACTTGGGCGGGTCGTTCGTTCAACAGGCTTCGACTTTGTCGAAGCTGGCCACCCCGCCTCCCGTGTTGGGTTCACTACGGGTCTCTCTCTGGCGGGAGTCTCCCTGCTATGCCTACGACTATCAAGCCGCTGAACACCAAAGCAGCGGCAGCCATCATCGGGATTTCGCCGATGACTCTTCGGATATGGCGCTGCACCGGCAAGGGTCCGAAGTTCACGAAGCTCGGAGAAGAGAAACAGGCAGGCGTCGTCTATTTCGAGGACGACATCTTGGCTTGGCTCGGCGAGCGCAAGTTCGCGAGCACGAGCGCGTACAGCCCGACCGCCAAAGCCAACATAAGCAGGCCTTCAAACATAACCACTTGAAAACTATGAACGCTTCGCTCGCCGCGTGCTGTCAACAAAGCCGACTGTAAGCGTGGTCAGAAAAAAACGGCCGGATTCTGAATCATCCGACCGCCGACAGTGTCCAGAGCCACCAACTCTATCAAGGATTAGTAGCATGCACATTGTAACGAATGCCGGACTCGGTCCGCAAGCACGGTGCCCTGCTGGGGAGGCGAGTGATGCCTGATCTGTCCGAGTCGGCGTTGGACGCCTTTTTGATCACCGGCTTCAAATGGAAACCGCAACCTCTTCGCAGATACGAACGGCCCGATCCTTACCCGGTCGAACGGCTTCCGCCGAATATCAGGGAGGCTGTCGACGAGGTAGCCGAGTATGTGAAAGCGCCGCTGGCGCTGGTCGCAGCAAGCGCACTGTCGGCGGTCTCCGCAGCGATCCAAACTCGATTTGGTGTTCAACGCGACGCGGCACTTCGGGGACCGGCCTCGCTCTATGTGCTCACGGTTGCCGAGAGCGGCGAACGTAAGTCCACGATCGACAGACTGTTCACCTCACCGATCCGCGAATGGGAAGCTAGGCAAGCGCGACAAGCGAAAGCGGAGATGGCGCAGTACGAGGCGGCGCTAGAGAATTGGAAAGCGGAAGGGTCACCCCTCGACAAGCCGCAACCACCGCGCACCCCTCGAATGCTTCGAGGCGATGACACACCTGAGGCATTGGCTAAGGCGCTCGCTGAGTATCCGGTGGCCGCTGTTATCAGTGCAGAGGCTGGTGTCATCTTTGGTTCGCACGGCATGAGCGCCGAGAGCGTCACCCGCAACTTGGCACAGGCAAATGCCATGTGGGACGGCGATAGCATCGACCAAGGCAGGATCAGCAGGGATAGGGTACGCATCGAGGGAATGCGCGTGACGATGGGGCTCCAAGTGCAGCCTGCCGTTTTGCAGAGCTTCATCCAACGGACTGGAGGGTTGGCGCGCGGAATAGGCTACTTCTCCCGCTTCCTGTTCTCGCAACCGGATTCAACACAGGGCTCGCGCTTCTACACTGACCCACCCGCCGACATGCCCGCCCTACGCAAATTCCATACGCAACTGACCACGCTGCTTGCGATACCGGCTCAGTTCGACGAATTCGACAGGCTCGTGTCGCACTACGTCCCGCTCGATCCGCTGGCGCACGAATGCTGGTTTCGCTTTCATGATGAGGTCGAAGAACAGATGATCCCCGACTATCGGTATTCGGGCGTCAAAGACGTGGCGAGCAAAGCGGCCGAGAATGCCGCTCGGCTTGCCTGTTGTCTGCACATCTTCGGGAACAGCCCCGATCAGCCAATTGGCCGTGAGACTATGGCCGACGCCTGTTCGCTCATGCGCTGGTATCTAGACGAGGCCGTGCGCTTTGGTCAGGTCAACGATCTGACAGACGAGGTGCGCCACGCCGAAATGCTAGAGGAATGGCTTGTGCGTCATCACCGTGAGAAGGCGGGAGCCGATATCACCGTGAACATGGTGCGCCAAAAGGGGCCGGGAGCACTCCGTGTGCGAATCAAACTGGATGCGGCAGTGGAGCTGCTTCAAGACCTCGGTCGCATTCGCGTGATTCAAACAACTGGCACCAAAAAGAGGTACATCATGATTGCACCTTCGGTGATCAAGGAGTGGAGTTGACCACAGACGGGAGGCAATTGTCGCAATCGTAGCCGGGTCGCTGCCTCTGACTGGCTATGGCGCAAAGCAATGCACGGTAAGGGTTTACCGAGAATCGTAGCAAATGTAGCGGGGTCACCGTTTGCGCCGCGGCACCATGGTGAGCTGGCGTCGGGCGTCGTTACGATTTGCCACGGTTTGCACGAGCCGCACGGTGACTACGGCTATCTTTGCTACGATTGTGAGGATTGCATTGCGTTTGCTGGGTTTCGCGCCGCTACGATCTCCGCCGACGCCCCTGTTTTGTGGGCTATGATTGGCTATGATTCCAGTTTCGCGCGTACGCTGGCACTACCTGCCCTACACCGTTGCACCGAGCGCATGCTGACTGCGGCTGTACGCCGCCCTTAGCGGCCCGCACACATAAGAAAAGCGCCCCGTGTGGGAGCGCTTTCAATAGAACAACAGTGAACAGTTCTTACTTCGACTCAGAGCGCACGATGCCGTTGAATTTGCGCCACCGATAAAGTTCGATGAGCGAGTTATTTTGATTCCAACTTTTTTCGGCGGCAACTGGCTTTAAGTCGATCGACTTCATGTCGCCATAGCGGTCTAGGTATTCCCACACATCGAGGCACTTGCCTGGGCTGGGGCGCTTTACGCCGTTGCGTTCCTCGCGCGGTCCTTTGGGCGCGGCGTCCTTCTTCGGCTTGCGTGTGGTCACCGCAGGTTCGGTGGCACCGGCCCCCTGCATCGTAGGCGCTTCACTCTCAGGCGCTTCCTGCTGCGCTTGCGGTGGTTCACTCTTCGCGGACTTGCGACCGAATTTTTTCGATTTACCCATGTTCATTCTCCTCGGTTCAGATCACAGAGGAGCAAACAACTATGATGCGTCACCGAGGAGGCGCAACTGATATTTTTTTGCTCTTTGCTGTTTTTTGTTGCGGACCTTTTTGCCCCACGCGTAGCGTGCAACGTATATCCAGCGCATCGTTGTTGCGGGGCCACCATGAAGAAAACAAGCTGGCGCTGATCGAACACTGATTGGATCAAGGGACACGGTATGCCGGACGTTCGTCGGCCAGAGATGAAGGGCAGTGTCGCGGACACCGGACGTTGGGCACCCGGTATGCAATCTCCCAATCCTTGGGGCAGACCGAAGGGCATCGTGGACCGACGCCAGAAGCTTCAGAATGCATTCGCAGATGATGCTGTTGCTATCGTCAAGGTAGTCATCGCCAAAGCGCTTGAAGGCGATATGCAAGCGGCGAGCATCGCACTCGCGCGCATTGCGCCGCCTATCAAGGCACAAGCCGAACGCGTGCAGTTTGAGCTGAGCAGCGACGTGCCATTGTCTGAGCAGGCACGACAAATCCTTCAAGCGGTTGCCAGCGGCACAGTAGATGCAGAGACCGGCAGGGTTCTCATCGGATGCATTCAGTCCGTCGCCAGCATCCGCGCGGTCGAGGATTTAGAACAGCGGATCATTACGCTGGAGGAGAAGGCGGCATGACGAATTGGAACAGCGACTACGTTGCGGTTCTTCCGCCTGTACCGGGTGATATGTTCGTAGTGACTACAATTCAAGGTCAGCGCGTCGCGCTGCAACCCATTGCTGACTACGACAAGGCGGTGGCAATCGCCCAGGCATTTGCGGGACGGACGCGACATCCGATTAAGGTCCTGTGCTTGTCGCCACACGAACTGCTCGCGTTCATGGGTGTCTCAGTCGCGAACTTTGTTGCCGGCATGTCGCCTACTGTAGAGCGGGAATTTCGGCAGCTCGCCATCGGCGCGTGTTCAACGGCACTGCGCGATTGCAACGATCCGTCAGTCAGAGCGGACGCCCATCGGCTATTGACCCAAATGGAAGTCATCAAGGAACGCTGACCACATGCCGGGCGTTCGCGGTCTAATGAAGCGAATGAGTCGACTGGAGATGCGCGTTGCGTCGCGTTCGCCCATTGAGCAGTGGTACGGGTCTTTGGACTCATTTGTCGCTAAGGCACAAGCAGACATCGAAACGGGCAAGCTGGACCGGATCGACATGCCGATCGTGCTCAACTGCATCCGCCGCTGGCATCACGAGCAACTATGGAGCGCCTGGCAAAGGTGATGTGAACATGAGACAGAGCAACTTGCGTAGAGGTGGTTGATTGCGATTTAACCGTAGCTTCACGTAAACGCGTGGCTGGGCCACGCTTGCACTACCGCGCAACGTCAAGCGCACGCCAACGGGGAACATGGGTCGTCATGAGAGCGCGAAACAGGCGACCGTGATTTGGAACGCGCAGATGCAACAACTCATGGACGACAACGAAGTCCTGAAAGGCCGATGACTGATCGTCGAGGTCATCGGCCAACGTGATCGTGCCGGCCGTCGAGCAAGAGCCCCATTTTCGTGTCATACGCTGCACTCGGACAACGCGCGGGCTTACGCGCAGCTTGACGCTCCAGGCGTCGACCCGGCGCCGCAACCGCGCCACGGGCGTTAGTTCGTCGATCATCCGACGCTTGACGCGCTTCATTGCGAGACGATTGCCATGATCATTTCGACGAGCCCCGCGCGCTCGTCGGCCTTGACGGCCAAGAGCGGGCGATAGAGGGCCGCTCGCAATTGCCTCTGCTCGTCGGCGTTCACTCGCGCATTGGGAAACCGAGATAGCAACTTCTCGACTTCCTTCGCCAAGTCCAGGGACTTCAGGTTTGCAGTGTTCAGCGCTTCGTTTTCGCGCAACGCCCAGAAAACGCCGAACGCTTTGGGCGAGAGCCCCGTGTCCTTAGCTGCTTGCGTTGCGGCATCCTTCTGCACCGCCAAAGCCGCCAGGAGGTCCATCGCCGCTAGGCCGGTGGTCTTTCGCTCCTCAAGGTCTTTCAGAATTCGTTCCGCTCGATCCTTGAGCGGCTGGAGCACCGGCGCAGCGTTGGGATCGTCGTCGATATCCTTTTGGAGGCCACGCACAAGGTTGAACACCTTGCCCTCATCCGGTCCCTGTTGCTTGCGCAACGCATCGAGTGTCTTCACGTCGAACGTCACGGTCTTGGTGAACCGTCCGAGGTTGTGCTGCGTGGTTGCATCCTCGATCAAGCGGCGTGTCTTATAAGCAAGGTCGGCGACGAACCCGATCTTTTCAGCGTAGGCATTGCGCACGGCTGCGTAGAGCTGCGTGAGCTGCTTAAAAGTCGCGATATGATCGACCAAGCCCTTGTCGGGCGAGAGAATTTCCCAGAGGTCTTCAAGCTCTCGGTAGACCTCGAAGAACGCCTTCCGCGCGTCCACCTCCAGGAAACGCCCGTAGACGACGCGCTCAAGTTGCTCGTCCGGCGATCCCCCACCGCCGACATCAAGGTATGCGACTGCCGCCTTGCCGATTTTGTCCTTAAAATCCTCCATCAGCAGGCCGAGGTCCTCGATCACACCGCCGACATCATCTGAATCGAATTGTAGTGCCTTCTTGAGTTCGCGCAGCACGCCAACAAAATCGACTACGAGGCCGACTTTCTTCTGCACACCTTGCGCGTCGACATATGGTCGGTTCACCCGCGCTATGGCTTGCAGCAGGACGTGGTCCCGCATGGGCTTGTCGAGATACATGCAATACAAGAGCGGCGCATCGTAGCCGGTCAGCAGCTTGTCGGTCACGATCAAGATCTTGGGCTGCTGGTCCGCCTTCTTGAACAGTTTCCTGACGTCCTCTTCCCGCTGCTCGGAAAGTTGTAGCTCAGCCACCAGCGGTCGATCAATCTTGTCAGTCGCGCTCTCGGTGTAGATAGCCTCACTCCATTCCGGCGGCAACAACTTGTCGAGCGCGCGCTTGTACTTCGCGCAAGCTTCGCGGTCGACGGCGACTAGGAACGCTTTGTACCCAAGCGGCAAGACGCTCTCTTTGAGGTGCTCCGCGATGAACGCTGCGATATTTGCAACTCGGTCATCCGCCTTGAGGAAGGTCCGCAGTTTCACGGCGCGGTCCAGAACCTTGTTTAGCTCCTCAATGTCGGTGACGCCCTCTGAGCCGGCGAGCTGGAAGAACTCCTTCTCAAGCAGATCAGCGGGCGCGCTCATTTCGCTGGGTGCTAGCACGTGCTTGATCGGTAGCGTTGTCTCGTCCTCGATTGACGCCTTTATGGAATATTTGTCGAGGTAGCCTTTATCGTCGTCTGTTCCGAATATTTTGAACGTACCTTCTCCGTGCTCAGTCCCGGCGATTGGAGTGCCGGTGAAACCGACGATGGTTGCATTCGGCACCGCGGCCATCAGGTAAGTGCCCAAATCCTTGGCGACTGAGCGATGCGCTTCATCGATGAACACGTAAATGTTGTTGCGCGTGGCGCTGTCTTTCCGGATTGCCTCAAATTTGTGGATCATCGCGATGATCAGCCCCCGAAAGTCGGCGTCTAACAGTTCCTGCACGTCGGCCTTCGAGTTTGCACGCTTCGTCGCAATGTCCTGACGCTGCATTTCGCCGAGCAACCTCTCGACCCAGCCCTTTAGCTGTCCTTCAAGCTCAGTACGATCGACAACCAAGATAACGGTCGCGTTCTTGAACCGCGCCTTATCCTCTAGGATCAACCGGGCCGCGGTCAGGAGCGTGAATGTCTTACCAGACCCTTGCGTGTGCCAGATCAGTCCGCGCATCTTGTCCGGGTCCGCGCAACGGGCAACAACCTTGTCGATAGCTTGGCGCTGATGCTGACGTAGGACCGATTTTCGCGTCTCGTTGTCCTCGACGTAGAACAGGATCCAGTGCTGCAATGTGCGCAGGAAATCCGTGCGTTCGAAGAAGGATTGCACAGCGAAGCGATAGGCTTCATCTGGTGCCTGCTTCCAACGGGCGATGAACCGCCGGGTTGCGTTCCAAGTTACGCCGTACCAGTAGTCGAGCAAATGCGTGACGTTGAACAACTGTGGTGCGCCAAGTAGCTCGGGCGTTTCGAGTTCGTAACGACGCAACTGCTTAATGGCCCGTTCTAAGGCGTCGCCATCTTTGGGGTTCTTGTGCTCGACTATGCACACAGGAATGCCGTTGACCGCGAACATCACGTCCGCGCGATTGCCCTTGCGCGCCGGTGGCTTCAGCGCCCATTCCCATGACACGTGGAAAGCATTCGCCGCCACATTCTCGAAATCGATTAGCGTAATTGCACGATGTCGCTTCTCGTCTTCGTCGTACCAGCCGCGCTCGCCGCGTATCCAAGCGAGCATTTCGCGGTTACCTTCGACGGTAGCGGCAATCGCATCTAGCCTCTCGATCACTGACCGCCGCGCATCATTGCTCAGCCAGGGATTGAACTCGGCAAGCTTGGCGTCGAGTTCATCGCGAAGCAACATGCCGGCTTCGCCGCCGCGCTTCTGTTTAGCGACCTCCGGCGTGATCGCCGTCCACCCGATTTCGACGGCATACTTCACCATTGGAAACTGAACGGTGCCTGCCTCGCTGATCTTGAGCCCGCTCACGCTGCAACTTCCTTGAGAGGTGCGTGGGCAAGCGCTATCAAATCGAGATCGGCCGCACGGATATCCCCGGTCATCAACTTGTGTAGCAAGGAATTGAACAATTTCTCGGCGACAGCGCGTTTGCGTTTGTGCAGTCGGATTTTTTGATCAATCACATCAAGGACCGCGACGATTTCGCGTTGTTCGTGGTGATCTGTCGGGAAGACCAAAGGCAAGTCCCTAACAATCTCTAGATTCAGGTTCTGTTGCTGCCCTCCATGAGCCATTTTCCTGATCGCCTCATAGCGATAAGTCAGAAAATGAAACAGATAACTCGGCGAAACCTCTTCGTCACAAGCGTTGATCGCCGCGCACGCTTGATTACAAGCGGCTTCGATACCAAGAACAGCAACTCGGCCACGAGTAACGCCCTGTCCATACATGGCCAGCAACAGCGTCCCGATTGGCAACATTTTTGCGGCGGAATTCGCGAGACCTGAGGCCGTTATGAATTCCGTGGTCTTCTCAATTACTCCGTAATTGACTTCCGTTGTTTTGACCCATGGAATTGTCCCGCCCGTCCAATATTCGGCATTGTCTCTTGAGGGTGTTCCGCCAGAAACGACCCTGAAGTGACTGCCGACAGTTGAAGCTTTCCAGCCCTCCGGAATAGGGTCGCTTTCGTCCTCCTGCTGCCGTTCGCTGCGCAGTCCGCGCGTAAACAGGTGCCGCATCGCCGCACGCTTGAGGTCCTGGACGAGCTCTTCGCAATTTGCCTCCGCAGCGGACGCACGCTGAATCACTTCGAGCGCATCTGCTATGGCGGTTTGTTCCTCGGGGTCAATGAGCGGAATCGGCAAATCCAGCAGCACGCTTTCTGGCACTCGTTTTCGTCCCGTCGATCCTTCCATTCGCTCAGCAATGTAGTGCCGGATATCGGGGTGGAGCAGGTAGAAAAACAGAAGCCGCGGGTCATGGCGAACGGAGCGCGGATGCAGCGGTATCACCTCAGTCGTCGCGTATCCGAAGGGAGCGGGAAGGTCTAGCACCAGTGCTTGCTTCCCGTTCTCGAAGGACGGCGTAATCTTGCCCACAAGGATGTCGCCACGCTCGAAGTAGATGCCGCTTGCAATCGCGGCGGGTGCCTTCATCGTGAAGTCGGGCAAATAGGTGCCATCCTGCGGAATAGCCTCCATTGCTGCGAACGGGATTGTCGGGAACTTCGCTGGGTCGAGGCTGCGCTGCTTCTTCGTCACCTCGTAGCCGTCGCCTACACGCGACCATTGCCGCTCGTCGCAAAGTTCTGCTTCAAGCAGGCTCATCGACCAACCCCGCCAGCAGCTTGGAGATTGTTACCGATAGTCGATGTGTCTCTCTATCAAGCTCGCCTAGTTCGCGGACCAGCGCACCGACCGAACCGACCTCAGTGGTAGTGGACTGCCCAACCCATCGGCTCGGGCTCAAGGTGTAGTCCGCTTCCTTAGCCTGTTGCCGCGTTATCACGGCGATTTCACCATCGACCGGCTCGCCCTTCACGAATGCGATGGCGAGCGGGCGAATGGTGTCCTCAGGAATGTAGTTCTTCGGTTTACCTTTCTTTAGCCGCTTGCTCGCATTCAAGAGAACAATCTTGTCCTTTCGCGCCGCAGGCTTGCGCTTGTTCAGCACCACGATCACGCCGGCAGCGCTTGTGTTGTAGAATAGATTGTCGGGCAGGAGGATTACCCCCTCTATGAGATCGTGGTCGACAAACCATTTTCGGATGTTGCGTTCTTTGTCTTCGTTCTTGGAGCCGGACCCTCGCGTGACGGCGCCAGTGTCGAGCACTACCGCCGCGCGGCCGCGATCGTTGAGGCAAGCGAGCGTATGCTGCAACCACGCCCAATCTCCCTTGCCGCTCGTCGCGCCACCCGCCGTGCTGAAGCGATCGAATGGGTCATCGGCGAAGACGTCGGGCGCGAATGGCTGGTTCCACATCGGATTGGCAACGATGACGTCGTAGGCGCGAACCTTGCTATCGGCGTCGCGGAATTTCGGGTTGATCATCGTATCGCCGCGGGCGATCTCGATCTGCATGTCGTGGATGATGCCATTCATCTGCGCGACAGCGTAACTTTCCGCCTGTAGCTCTTGCCCCGTGAGTTTCAGCGGCACCTTGCTCCTTGGATCGAGCTCCCGCGCGACGAGCTGCAACTTCACGAGCAGGCCCGCCGAGCCACACGCGAAGTCGTGGCACTCCTCGCCGGGCCGCGGGCGCATGATATGCGCCATGAGAAAGCCGACCTCAGTAGGCGTGAAGAATTCGCCCGCGCTTTGGCCAGACCCCTCGGCGAATTTCCGGAGGAGATACTCGTATGCGCGCCCGAGGAAATCTGGCTGCACGTCCGCTAGACCGAGACGATACCGCGGATCGGAAAACGTCTCGACCACGCTGCGCAACTTTGCCGGATTGATGTCGCGTTCGCCGTTGCGTTCTGCTGCGAAGTCGACAACGTCGATTACTCCTGCGAGCGACGGGTTCTGCTTGACCACCGCTCGCACTGCCTTGGTCAAGTGTTCGCCGATATCCTTCGGCTTCGTGCTCTGGCCTTTATCGTCCGTTGGCCAATCGTAACTTTCGCGCCCGCTAATGATGGCCCATCGCGCTTCCGGAGGAAGGTAGAAGCGCAGCAGGGAATGGTCCCCTTCGGCGATCTCAAGGGCGGTACTGCGCTCACCTAAATCTTCCGCAAGGCGCCCGATCTCGTCGTCGAAAACATCGGACAGACGCTTCAAAAACAGAAGCGGCAACAGATAGTCCTTAAACTTCGGCGCGTCCTTCTCACCCCGGATCGAGCACGCGGCATCCCAGAGCATCTGTTCCATCGGTTTAGTGCTGAGCACCGAACTCTGCGATACGCCCCTCCGTTTGGGCGTTAATTGCTGGTCGTCGGGGGGCGGCGCATTTTCCTCGATCACCTCGATGAACAGCTTGTCGATTAGCTCTTGCTGCGCCCGCTGTGGCTTTGCCTTCCCGGCCTCCCAGCGATTGATCGTAGCCAGCGAAACGCCAAGTTTGGCGGCGAGTTGCTCCTGGCTGATATTGAGGTTCTGACGGATCGCGCGAAGCGAGTGGGAAAGGTCTTTCATTTGCTAATTATGACACGTCAAAATTGGCGTTGCAATTGAACGTAGCGCGATCTAACGTGGGTCTTGGTCCTTGGGCACAAGATATAGCCTCTGGTTGCAGGAGACACACAATTATGAACCGGCACGGGCTTCAAGTCATCGAGCGCCCCAAGGGAATCCAGAGAATTCGAGAGTTGCCCGATCCCGTTCTCGGTGACCTCTGGAACTCCATCATCGTCGATGAAGACATCAAGAACCGCCTCCTTTCCCAGGCGGTCCTCAACTTCACGATGCGGGGGAAGGTGCCGCGTACGGTTATTCCGCTGCATGGCGTCATCATGCTGACCGGGCTGCCGGGTACAGGAAAGACCTCGCTAGCTCGCGGGCTCGCCAACCGAGTTGCGGCCTCTTTCCCCGGCGGCAAATTCCGACTTCTCGAAATTGAACCCCATTCGCTAGTGAGCGCCGCGCACGGAAAGACGCAGCGCGCCGTCACCGACTTGTTCGCGCAATCGATTGCCGAAGCTGCGGCAGAAGGACCGACGTTGGTCCTTCTCGATGAAGTTGAGACCCTTGCCGCCGACCGCGCCAAACTAAGCTTCGAAGCTAATCCCGTCGATGTTCATCGCGCGACAGACGCGGTGTTAGTCCAACTCGATGTCCTTGCCGAGGACCACCCTCAGCTTCTGTTCGTCGCAACGAGCAACTTCCCGCAGGCGGTTGACGTGGCCTTCATGTCGCGCTGCGACCTGATCCTGGAAATCCCGCTCCCGGACCGGGAGGCGTGCGCTCGCATACTGGAGGATTGTCTCGCCGGTCTGGCTCGGGTCTATCCGGCCATCGGCCGGCTCGCGTCTTCGCCGCAAATCAAGGAATGCGCCGCCGCCTGCGTCGGCCTCGACGGCCGTGCGGTCCGCAAGATGGTCGCTAACGCCCTTGCCGCCGATCAGCTGACCGCGATGAATCCGGATCGCGTTACGATGGCGGCGCTGCTCGCCGCAGCCCGCGCCGCGCACAAGGCTCGCGTCAAGAGCGGCCCCACCAAGGAGGTCCGCGCTTGACGACCGTCGCGAGTCGCACCTTTCGGAGCACACCCCATCGCGATGCCCACGATTCGTGGCTTGCAATCGTCGCGCTTCTGAGCCGGAATCACACTGGCGCTGCCAACGTCGAGTTGCTCGCCGTAGCCGGTATCGCTGCGAGCGTCATCGCCGATCAAGCACCTCGCGATGCCGCCATCGTAGTGACCTGCGACGGGCCGCGTACGCGTATTTATTGCCTATACGATGACCACGCGATCGACGGCGGGGATGCGAACGAGGATGCGCTGGGGTTCGACCCGCTCAAGGGCGATTGGCGGGTTTCGCTACCATGCCTCGCCGACGACCTTGCCTGGGTGCAGCGCGCGCTCAAGAAGCTCAGCAACCGCATCACCGCGCGCGACAGTGTCGCTTACATCACCGAGGAGAGCGCGACGAAGGCAGTAACGCCGGCAGCTCTCGTTCTTGATCCGAAGGGATTTCTCGGCTCATGACCAGTGTCGCCGTCAACACCTATACGCAGTCTGTCACCTATGTGGCGGACAACATACTCAAGAGCCTCAAAGACATCATTCGACTAAGCGGTCTTGACCCGGCCAACTTCGTCAGTGATTGGGATTCCAACATGCGGGCCATCAAGACCTGGCTCGGAACGGGTGACCTTGAGAAGGTCGTCCTCGAAGTATTCAACCCCAAGACCGATCTGCTGATTATCCGGTGGGATATTGACATCGTCTACAGCTGGTCGGGCGACGGAAGCTTCTGGACCGACATCGATCAGCTCAAGTACCACATCCGCAAGGCGGGCATCGCGCCAGGCGATGCCGCCTACAAAATCAAGCTGGAGAACAAGCCGGGACGCCCGAACGTCGACGGCTGGGGGCCGGGCAGCTTCCGCTCGACGGAGGGGTTCGTACGTCACGCTCTCGGCTCGACCGTCGAACATCACGGCCTCGGAGGCAGCGCGGCTTACTGGAGAAAAAACTGATGCTCACGCTCGACGAGTCATTCCGAAAATTCAAGAGCCGACTGGAACTGAACGATCGGGAGCAGAAGAACGCGTCGTCAAGGCAAACCGAGGTGCGTGACTATTTGGACACCAAGTTCGGCATCGCCAACAGCTTCCTCACCGGTTCGTATGCGCGGCATACGAAGACCAAGCCACTCAAGGACATCGACATCTTCTTCGTCCTGAAGGACGCAGAACGCCATTACCACAACAAGGCTCCGTCCACCATTATCAACGACTTCCATAAGACCCTCGTTGATAAGTACGGAAAGGACGCGGTGCGCAAGCAAAGCCGGTCGGCCAACGTCGACTTCGGCGTCATCGTTGATGCCGAGGACAACACCGATTATCGCGTGGTCAGCGTTGATGTTGTGCCGGCTTTTGCCGCCGGCGAAGACTATGAGATTCCCGACACCGACACCGGCAAGTGGATCAAGACCAATCCGAAGATCCACGCCGAGAAAGCTGTAGCCGCACATCAGGCCTATTCCAGCGAGTGGAAGGGCCTCGTGCGCATGGTCAAGTACTGGAACAACAACAAGCGGCACGGCGCCGACAAGCCCGTCAAGCCGTCCTTTCTAATCGAGGTGATGGCTCTCGAATGCCTTTACGGCGGCTGGCAGGGGCGCTTCGACTACGAATTGCAGGCGCTCTTCGCAACGCTGGCCGATCGCATCATGGACACGTGGCCAGACCCCGCCGGCCTTGGCCCTCCGATTAGCGACGGTATGGACCAGGCCCGCAAGCAGCGTGCCCGCGAATTCCTCAGGGCCGCAAGTCGGGACGCGAGTAGCGCGATCAATCTTGCCCGGCAGGGGCGCAACGGAGACGCCCTCAAGGCTTGGCGCGAGCTGTTTGGTCCGAAATTTCCGTTGTCCTGAGAGCTAGGAGCGCATCATGTCTGAATGGTCTTTGTCACAGCTTCTGTCATCGCTGCACGACGACATCCAGCAACGGCTCGCCATTGCCCGCAAGAGTTTCCAACATTCCGGCACCAAAGGTGATGCCAGCGAAAACGTCTGGATCAACATGCTGGAACAGTACCTTCCCAAGCGCTATCAGGCGACCAAGGCCCACGTGGTCGACAGCCGCGGGAATTTCAGCGAGCAGATCGATGTTGTCGTCTTCGACCGCCAGTACTCGCCCTTCATCTTCACCTACGAGAAGCAGACCATCATCCCCGCCGAGAGCGTCTATGCCGCATTCGAGGCTAAGCAGACAGCGAACGCCGCGCTTGTCGGATATGCACAGGACAAGGTCGCGACCGTGCGGAGACTTCACCGCACGAGTCTGCCGATCCCGCACGCCGGTGGTGTTTATCCGCCCAAGCCCCTGATCCCCATTCTCGGTGGGCTTCTGACCTTCGAGAGTGAGTGGAGCCCGCCGCTTGGCGCGTCCTTCGAGAAGGCGCTTCTGGCGGGCACGGGCGACCGTCAACTCGACCTTGGTTGTGTGGCTTCCCACGGTCATTTTTTCCGCGACAACACGCGCAGCTACACCTTCATTGACGGAAGCAAGCCGGCGACGGCCTTCTTGTTTAACCTGATCTCACGGCTTCAGTTCAGTGGAACGGTGCCGATGATCGACATCGACGCGTATGGAGAATGGCTAACTAAATAACGCCGCAATCCACCTTGTGCGTTATCGACGGCGCTTGAGTAAGTCGGCCGGTTCGACGTTCAAGGCATCAGCTATTCGGGCGAGAATTAATAGACTCGGATTGCGCCTTCCACGTTCGATACCGCCAACATATGTGAGGTCGATCTCGGCCTCCAAGGCAAGCTGCTCTTGCGTCAGACGCGCCTCGTTACGAGCGCGCCGCACATTCGTTCCCACAATTGTCCGCCAATCGACCACGCGCTAAGGGAACGCGTCGGGTATATATTCTCTAGGGACTATATTCCCTATTCGGTTTACAGTTTAGCCGCCGCTCAAGCTTGGGAGGGTCGATCCCAATGAAACCGATTACAGTCATAACGCTCACAGTCTTGGCCATTCTTGTGACAGGCATCGTCGCGCCACCAGCCCAAGCCGAGGCGGCGACAGAATGCCCATCATATTTGGAGCAGGTGGTAAGCCCAGTCGACTTCGATTTCCTCGCAGCGAAGGTTTCAAAGCTGCCGAGCAAGAAGGATGAGTTTGAAAGCACGGCACAATTCGAAAGCCGGCTCGCTGACGCTTTGAACGGTCAACCTGAAACTTATATCGTTGGCATACCGTTCGGCACTGAGTTCGTCACTTACGATGCCGATGCGCAGCGCCTGCGTATCAAGGAATCTGCGTTCGATCCGATCACCGTAACCCTATGGGATAGCCTATTTGGCCTCGGCAAACCGCTCCACGGACAAGTCAAATATAGCCGTGCACTGAGCAACATCGATGTTGTCATATCGAAGGCGACCATTTCCGCAGGCTCCTATCCCGCCTCCAATGCGCTTGGGGCAGAAACCGAGGTTTATAAAAAGCGACAAACGACGAAGGCTATTTTTGATCGTGAAGGCGAATACAATGAAACCCTGTTCTTTCCGCCACCCCCACCTTTGACGTATGTTCGTCCTGACGTGGTTGTCGACTTTGAAGCCACTCCCGAGTTAGCGCGCAAGTTCAAAACGAAATACCGCGCGGCGCTTGTCATAGCGCCGAAGGCACCGTTCTACGCGACCGGAAAGGTTCGTCACAGCCAACCCACGATCCAGCACCCTTGGAAGTATGACGAAACTCTCTTCGCAATTATTGCCGACATTCGGTGTGTGCTGCTGACGGACGAGACGCGCAAGGTGGCGGTCACCATCACAACCCGCTGACGGGCAACGCGGTTCGAACTGCAGCGCCTCCCGCCATCAGGCGCAGGGCGCTAGCGGCAATTTTTCAGATGTGTTGCCGCCGCCGCTTATAATGCGCTTACAGGCACGCCAATGCGCTGTGTGCAGAGGGACAGCCCCTCGCGTAAGCGGCTGTATTTGTTGGGTAAAAATGGTGGGTGATGCAGGGATCGAACCTGCGACCCGCTGATTAAGAGTCAGCTGCTCTACCAACTGAGCTAATCACCCGACCGGTCTGGAAGCTCCGCGAACGCCGGACGGCAAGCGCGAAGAGGGCGTGCGTATAGCAAGCGGCCCTGGCCCTGTCCAGGAAGCGCTGAAATCCGCCACGCGGCACGGCGCCGCTGGCCAAACGTCACGCCAACACCCGCGTAATCGCGACCCCGCCGTCAACGACCAAGGTCTGGCCGACCACGTAATCGCCCGCGCGCGACGCGAGATAGATCGCAGCCCCCGCCATGTCTTCGGCCTCGCCGATGCGCCGCGCCGGTATAGAGGCAGCAACGCGCTCGCCCTCGTCGCGCGCCATGACGTTCATCTCCGACGCAAACGCGCCCGGCGCCAGCGACGACACCACGATGTTGTCCTCGATGAGCTTCAACGCCAAGCGCTTCGTCAGGTGGATGAGCGCCGCCTTGCTGGCGCCGTAGGAATAGGTCTCCTGCGGTGTCACCGAAATGCCGTCGATCGACGTGATGTTGATGACCTTCGAAGGCCGCGCGGCCGAGGCACCCGCGCGCAACAACCCGTGCAGCGCCTGCGTCAGGAAGAACGGCGACTTCACGTTCAGGTCCATCACCTTGTCCCAGCCCTTCTCCGCGAACGCGTCGAACGGTTCAAGCCACGCGGCGCCCGCGTTGTTGACCAAGATGTCGAGCTTCTTCTCGCGCACGCCCAACGTCGCGGCCAGCGAACGCGCCCCGCTCACCTCCGAAACATCGACCGGGAGCGGGATGCACGTGCCGCCGCCTTGGGAGAGTTCTTTCGCCGTTGCCTCGCACGCGGCCGCCTTACGCGCGGAGATGTAGACCTTCGCGCCGTGCGCCACGAACCCGGCCGCGATCATCTTCCCGATCCCGCGCGACCCGCCGGTAACGAGCGCCGTGCGCCCTTCGAGGGAAAACAGGTTTTTCATGGATGGCCCTTTCGTTGCGACACGAGGCCACGTGTGCACGAACCGCCATCAGATTGTCCAGCCTCCGCCACAATCGCTGTCTTAGACTGGCCCACCACGTCGGGAGAACTCCATGCTGCGCGCTTTCGTGACACTCCTCCTCTGCTCGACCGCCCTCGCCGCCTGCGGCGAAAGCGAGCAGCAAGCATCGCAGAATGACAAATACGCCCCGGCGATGGATGCCGTGGCCACGGCTGAGCCGGCCGTGGCCGAAGGAAATTTCAGAGGCTATGCGACGGGCGGCGCCGGAAAGCCGGCACAGGCGCAATCCGGCGAATCCTACGTCTACGACCACAACCTCACCGTCTCGATGGCGAGCGACTTCATCCGCGCCCGCTTCGAACGCGCGCGCGACAAGTGCCAAAACGACCCCGCGCTGAAGTGCAAGATCACCTCCGCCTCGTTCCGTCTGATCGGTGAGCCGGACGCGCCGCTCCCGGTCGCCAACTTGAGCGTTGCCCTGCCCCACGACAGCGTCGCCCCGTTCGAGCAAGCCCTGATGGAGCCACTGCCGAACGAAAGCAAAGACGACGTCCTGATCAAAGCGCGCGTGACCAACGCCCAGAACGTCACGAACCAAGTGAAGGATATCGAAAGCAGGCTGGCGCAGCTTACGAACTACCGCGACCGGATGATGGAACTCTCCAAACGCGGCGGTGCGAAGACCGACGACCTGATCAAGATCGAAGGCGAAATCTCGCGCACGCAAGCTGAGATCGAAGGCATCGAAGCCCAGCGCCGTGACCTCGCCGAACGGATCGCCAAGGAAAATCTCTCGATCTCGTTCGAGGCTCAATCGACCGCAAGCGACGCGCTGCAGCCCGTGCGCGACGTCTGGCAAAACTCGCTGCGTGTGTTGGGCGGGAGTGCCGCCGCCGTGCTCGCGCTCATCGTCGGCATCCTGCCGTGGATCCCGGTCTTGCTCTTGGGCTTCTTCGGCCTACGCTGGTTCTGGCGCCGCGTCGTCCGCGCCACATGACCCTCGCGCGACAGCGCGATATCGAGCCAGCCTAACCACAAAGCCACGAAGGCACAAAGAACCACAAACGCTTGGCACAACTTTGTGCCTTCGTGGCTTTGTGGTTGGGCTGAGTCCGACAGCGCGCTACGCGCGCAAAGTTAGATCAACGCCGCCGCTGACCGCGGGATATCGATCGCGCGGTGCACCTGCACGCTGAGTATCAGCCCAAACCCGAACAGCACGGTGAGCAACGCCGTGCCACCGTAACTAACAAGGGGCAACGGAATCCCAACGACAGGGATCAACCCCATCGACATCGATGTGTTGATGAGAATGTAGAGCAGGAAGTTGAGGCACACCCCCATTGCGACGAGCCTTCCGAACTGACTTCGGGTGTCGAGTGCGATCTGCACGCCGTTCCAGAGGATCGCCACATAGAGCCCCATCAGGATCAAGAGCCCGAACAGCCCGAACTCCTCACCCAAGACCGTGAAGATAAAGTCCGTCTGCTTCTCCGGCAGGAAGTTGAGCCGGCTCTGCGTACCCTCGCCGAACCCCTTGCCGAAGAGCCCGCCGGAGCCCAGCGCGATCTTCGACTGCGTGATGTTGTAGCCGGCACCCAAGGGGTCGCTCTCCGGGTCGAGGAACGTGTACACGCGCTGCTTCTGATAGTCCTTGAGCGCGAACTCCCAGCCGACCGGCACCGCCGCCACGATCAGCGCCACGACCGGCAAGATGATCTTCCAGCTCAAGCCCGCCAGGAAGATGAGCCCGCACCCGCCCACGATCAATATCATCGCCGTGCCGAGATTGGGTTGCAGCAGCACCAGCCCCGCCGGTATCGCGATCAACAGCAACGCCGGAATCAACCGCGTCGGCCGCGAAACATCGTCGACCAGCACGCCGTGCAGAAACCGCGAGAGCGCCAGGATCAACGCGATCTTCATCAGTTCCGACGGCTGCAGCTGCAACGGCCCGATGTCGATCCAGCGCTCCGCGCCCTTGCCCGTGCGCCCCACGAACTCGACCGCGACAAGCAACAGCAGAGACAGGCCGTAGATCGGATAAGCGAGCTGAAACCACCAGCGCACGTCGATGAGCGCAATGGCGATCATCAGCACGAGCCCGACTCCGAAGCGCACCATCTGCCGGTCGGCCCACGGCTCGAAACTCATGCCCGCGACCGAATAAAGCAGCGCAAAGCCGATGCCGCAGACGGCTGCGATCAAAGCGACAAGCGTCCAATTCAACGAACGCAGCTTGCCCATCAGCCTGCGGTCGCGCCCTGTCGATCCGTAAGCGTCGTTCAAAGGCATCGCATCACGCCTTCGCCACGGGGCCGGACGCGGTGCGCATCGGCGGCACGAACAGCTTCTGACGCGCCGGGTCGCGCTGCGCTACGACCGTCATCACTTCTTTGGCCATTGGCGCGGCCACCTTCGATCCGCCACCTCCGTGCTCGACGACGACCGAAATCGCATAGCGCGGCGCCACAACCGGCGCGAACGCGATGAAGAGGCCATGGTCGCGGAACTTCCACGGGATCGAATCCGAATTCCGCCCGCGCAAACCAGCGGTCAGCTTGCGCACCTGCGCCGTGCCTGTCTTACCCGCCATATCGAAGCCGTCGATATCGATGCGCGAGCGCGCGCCGGTGCCGCCTTGGTTCGTCACCGCGTCCATGCCGCTGTGCACCACCGCGACATGTTCCGGGTTGAGCCCCATATCCTCCGGCACCGCAAGCTGGCGATCGATGCCGCCGAACGAACGGATGACGTGCGGGATGATCGCCTTGCCGCCGTTCGCAAGCCTCGCCGCCATCACGCAGAGCTGCAGCGGCGTCGTCAGCACCGCACCCTGCCCAATGCCGACGTTGAACGTGTCGCCGTCGCGCCAGATATCGTTGCGCGCGCGCTTCTTCCAAGCTGGATCGGGCATGAGGCCCGCCTTCTCGCCGGGAATCTCAAGCCCATAGGTCTGCCCGAGGCCGAACTTGTGCGACATCGCGGCGATCGCATCGATCCCCGCCCGCCGCGCGCATTCGTAGAAATAGCTGTCGCATGAGTTCTTGATCGCAAGGTGCATGTCCATCGACCCATGCCCGCCACGCTTCCAGCAATGGAAGACGTGGTTGCCGAGCAC